>OBAB01000170.1_pt1 | contig 59891 bp, 63 predicted proteins | sample 1516501 | NCBI WGS metagenome assembly OBAB01 (sample SAMEA2579906, study PRJEB22360) | human gut metagenome
GTATTTCATAAAAATACCCCCAATACTGGGTGTCCAGTATTAGGGGTACATATCATACACAACAAGCCACTCCGGTACATAGAATCCAATAATATGCAGAATTATTGATTGTGCATTGTGTTAAAAAGTAGTCGCATTTCTCCGTATCGGAAATGTAAACGAAGCTACGATTTGAAAGAGTAGCCACTAGAAAAATCTGAAATCCGAAAGGCAAAAATGGTGTGATGCGAATAAAGGGTACATAACAACTCTTTTTGGCAATAAAAAGGCAGAAAAGAGAAGCAATAATAGTTGAAAGCAAATAACCATAGATACCAATAGGAATTGTGAAAGGAAGAACATAATTACTATCCGAAAGTTCTTCAGAGGTGCTAAAGAGGTTTGCATCACGCCAATAACAATCATCGACATAGGAGCTGTTGCTGCGAAAAAGTCCGAAGAAAGAAAACGCCAAAGACAAAACCAAAAATATGACAGTAGCCAGCAACAAAAGTTTATCGACAGAAATTTTGGAGAAAGTAATAGGAGACATGATTTCAGGGATTTCATTACACACTGAAAGGTCTTGACCCGAAACGGATACTTCATTTATAAACTGAATCGCAGTAGCGATAATTTTCAGGCTGGTGTAGTTCATATTGCCTGTAATCGGAATTAGTGTTTTGCTGCCTGTTGAATCGCCTTGTTTTAGGTTTAGGTCAGCATAATGCCATAAAGCAACTTGGGTATTGTTGCTTTGCACGGAGATGTCAAGACTGCTTAGAATCTGATTCCCACTATTGGAAAACTTCACCTGAAGATAATAGCTGTTATCTTGAATATCTTCTAAAACTCGTGCAGCGACAATCTGTACAGAAGAATTATCTGTTGCAAATTGCGCAGGATCGAGTGCTTGCAGGATTTTAAAGCGTTCTGCCATGATTGATAACCTCACATTTCAGGGATGTCGCTGTCGTGAACCGGGGCAGGTTCGGCTACTGCTGTGGAATTGGTAGCGGCAGATTCAGGAAGGTTTGCAGCGGACGTCTGAATTTTTGCAAGCTTTTTGTTCATCTGTTCAAGGCGTTTATCCATTTGATGAAGCGTATCCAAAAGCTCATTGATTCTCCAGTACCAAAGATTCAAACCACGCAATACAAGAAATGCGAGCAGACCAATAATAACAATCGCAAGTAATGCTTCTTCCATAATAAGCTCCTTTAATATTTACGTCTCATAGTAATAGCAAGAAGTAAGCAGATCAGCCATACCAGCAGACAGTGGAACCTCATACCATCTATAAGAAAAAGGACGAGGGACAGTCCGCAGGCAATGCTGATGGTGATTTTACCTTTTTTGTGATACGCCCAGACGATCAGGATGGGTGAGAGTAAAAAAGCCGCAGCGAGAAGAAAAAGTAGAATTTCGATAAGGACATCAACCTCCTCAATATTTACCGTACCTCCGCAAAAATCCTCCTTCCAACGGATAAGCACTATGGATTTCATAAGAATGTAACGAAAAGAAATACTATCTTGTCTAAGATTATAGCTGTTTTTCGCTATATAGTCAATGAAATTGCTGCGTCTTTTAGCATCTTCGACTTCCAGCTTTCTGTGGGTAGAATAGCAGTATAAGAAAGATTTTTACCCATAGGAGGACGGAGCAGTGGAAGATTTTGATGTTCTTGCGCGGATTCAGGAGTTATGTGATCTCCGCTCATGGACGTATTACCGTCTGGCAAAGGAAGCGGACATTCCATACTCCACCCTGAGCACAATGCTACGGAAAACCAATGCGCCGACTGTCCACACACTGCAAAAGCTGTGCGCAGGATTCGGTATCACGCTGGCGCAGTTCTTCGCACTGGATGATGAAACAGTGGCGTTCAGTAAAGACCAATGTGAATTTCTGACCGAGTGGGATAAGCTCGACGAAACCAGCAAGCAGCTTGCCTTGGCCTATATGCAAGGGCTGAAGGACAGGCAATAACACTATAAAGCATCCGGGAACAACTGAACAAAGGATCAGAAAGAAGCAAGGCGGTCAAAGGTGATAAATTTACACCTCTGACTGCCTTGTTTTTTGATTGGTTATAAGTTTTCTTCACAAACTTTGTCCTGAAGCAGTAGCTCCAGACTTGGATAGGGGAAAAGTTTCCGCTCCTCTGGTTCCAAAATATCATCTGGAATCACCAGACTGTTCAATGCAAGCTTTTCAAATATCGCATCCAACGCCGCTGCATTTGATAGCCCCATACTCAGCAAACCGTCTACAATGCCAGCAATGTCATTTGTATTGACCATAATCAGATAATTCTCTATCTTGCTCAGAACTTCTTGGCTAAAATTGATGCCTGTCCTTTCGGAGAATTTTTTCATCCGCTCATGTACGGTATCGGAAATTCCCCACGAATAGGAATCAAAATAGGCTACAGCCTCATCCTGAAGAATTTTAAGTGCAGCCTTATTTAGCTGAGTCAGATACCTTGAAACGAATTTGCTTCTAAGGTCACAATTTTCTCTTAAATCAGCGTGATGCTGTTCAAAACAGGTCAATTCCTTTCGGTAACAGACAATTTTATATTGTACCCTGTGCGTTGGTGTTTGAGAAAATCTGCCTACAGTAGCATCAGCTTCCTTCGACAGTACGTTTTTCTGAATAATGCTCAATGTGTGATAGACACCATCATCACAAAATTCAATCGAGTTTACTTCAGATTCGGAATATTTCGCTTGAATACGTTCTTTTTTTTTTACAGGATTGTCTGCCGTCTTTGATATTTACATAGTATTCTATAATCTTCATAAGCAGGTGAGGATCATGTTCAACATAAAAATCCTTGCTCAGCTGAACCACGTTCATCTTCCACTGCACACTAGGTGCCAAGTCCCAAATACCAATTCGTTGCAGAATATCCAGTATTTTGTTTTCTGCTTGGCTGACCAATTCTGGAGTTAACTCTACCGGTTTGTGCGGTTCTATGTCCAAAAGAATCGGTAATTCAACAAAAATTCTGATGAAAGTCATTTGCTCATGCTTGTCTTTATAGATTTCAATAGTCAGCCCTTTCCGATTCCATTCAAATTTGTCCTTTTCGTTTTTGCGAATGAATTCTCCACCGTCCGTCAAGTCAAGCAGATTCTTTATCACCCGGCTGATGTTTCCATGGTACTTACCGATCAGTTCAAACGTATCTACTTGCGCCTTAAAATTTGATTTCATAATAGTTGCTCCTTTTTAGTTAGAATTATCAATTTGTGCCTCGATTTTTACTTTTTGTAATCGGGACGTAAATGATTTTCTCGAAGAATTTGCTTTTGGAACTTCTCCCAACATCCGTAGGCAATGTGCTGCTCCAACTGAACAATGCCAGTAAGCGCAATGCCATCCAGAATGCCTTGCAAGTAAAGTGTTTGCTTTTCGACAGCTTCCTGCTCTGCAAGTTCGTTCAGATAATTGCGCAAGCAGTCGTTCTGCTCTTTGGGCAGGGATGCCAGAACATCTTCGGCTTTGCGGCTGATTTCCGTCTCCTGCCAAGGTGGAAGATTAGATAGTGCATCCTCCATGCTCTGAACGAGCAGTCTGTCAAATAATTTCTCGGTGTGTAAATTTATCATGATATACCTCCCGATTTTTAAGTACCGGATTCTGAAATTCTATGCTCCTTTCCTATGTTCCGCAGCAGCCGGTTCTGCCGGACGTGCATCATACAGGGGTATAATATATATTTTCAAATAGGGTTCAGACGAATTGTGTTTGGCAGGCAGGCTGTTTTCAGAGTTCTACAATTTTTACTGTCCAGTTTGGTTTGACTGTGTTCTGAGCTATAAAGAGGTACTGTATTAAACCGTATCAAACAACACTTCTTTAAGAAAACATAGAAAAAGAGGTGTTATCTGTGCTTGAAAATTATCCGTACCTTTTGGACTTCAAGCAGGTTCAGGAGATTTTACGCATCGGACGAAACCAGCTGCTGTTCCGTTTGCAAAGCGGGGAGATTCCAGCTTTTAAGGTCGGCAGAAAGTGGCGAGTGCGAAAAAATGAGCTGTTGCGCTATATGGAAGAAGGCGAACAGACAGTGCTTGACGAATGATATAACATTTGATACAATGGAATTGAAGATAAATGTTATATTGATAGGAGGTACCCTATGAACACAGTCTTTGAGATTCGTTCGGCTTTGCAATGGAGTCAGTCAAAATTTGCGGATGAAATTGGGGTCTCCTTTGCAACCGTAAACCGTTGGGAAAATGAAAAATCTACGCCAAATCGTCTTGCGCAGGAAAAAATGCTCTCGATTTGTGAAAAAAACCGTATCGTGCTGGCCGAAATTGTGCATGATGCTATCATCAGAGATGCTACAGAAATTGCTGCCCAACATCCGAACAAGATAGTTTTGTATCATGGCTCTAAATCAGGTATTCAAGGGAAAATCAAACCTGCCAGCCGGGATCTCTGTGACTTTGGAGCTGGATTTTATATGGGAACCGATCCGCTTCAACCGCTTACGCTGATTTGCGACTATGAACAATCTGTTTTTTATATTTTATCGGTTGATCTTCATAGCCTGAAAACCTTGGATGTTCCGGCTGACATTGAATGGGCCATGCTGGTAGCATACCATCGTGGCAGAATGGAAGCCGCACGAGGAACGAAGTTCTTCCAAAAGTATCAAGAGCTGGATAAAGGCTACGACATGGTGATTGGCAGCATTGCAGATGATCGAATGTTCTATGTTTTGGATAGCTTTTTTGAAGGAACTATTACCGATATTGCATTGGTGAAGAGCCTGTCTGCACTGAAACTTGGTCGTCAGTATGTTGCTGTTACACCAAAAGCCTGTGATGCGGTCAAGGTTGAGCGCGAAGTCCAACTACTTTGGATGGAACGGCAGGCGCTGAAAAAAGCCAGCGAGCAGAACCGCAGCAATGGTATTGCTTTTGCAAACCAGATTTGTAAAGATTATCGTAGGGAAGGCCACTTTTTTGATGAGATTCTTGATGATGCCAAGCAGGAGGGGTGAATCGCTATGGATCTGATTCAGTTGAAACTATGCGATATTCAGGGACGATTGTTTGAGCTTTCTTTGCAAGCAGGCTACAACAGCGAAGATTTCATGAAGCAGTTCATGCGCTCCAAGGTTGCCCGTGATCTGGATTCGGAGTACAATCGGATGCAGTGGGCGGGAGAAGAATACCTTCTGGAAGAATTTGCAGACGAGTGCCCGCAGACGCAAAAGGGTGGTGTCCAATATGATAAGGAAGTACTGTATTGGGCAGGCTACCTTTACCGCTATTGGCATGTCCAGACCAACGAATCCAGCAAGGAAATTTATGCGCAGGCTCCGGCAAAGACCATGAATACCAATTATTTGATGTTCCACACTATGACCCCGGAGCTGGCAATTGATGATCTGAAAGAGCTGCACCAGCAAAAGAAACAATCTAAAAACAAAAAATAAGAAAAAATAAAACCAGAACGGCAGGCATTTCACGATGCGCCTGTTATTCTGATTTCATTATTTTATTCGCTATCCACAGCGTTGGCAGCGTTCAGCTTGTCCAGTTCTGCACGCTGTTGTGCCATCTTCTCCGAGAAGTTGCCGAACTCACGCAGTTTCATCTCCTTGGTGACGGTGGTATAAATATCAAGGGTGATGTCCGACCGCGTATGGCCGCAGAGGTTCTGAATCACCTTGATGTTGACACCGGCTTCCACCAGTCGTGTAGTGAAAGTGTGCCGCAGGGAGTGGCAGCTGAATTAGGCAGCAGGACAGGGTTCTCCTTGCCGGAGTCCATCTGAGCCTGATTGCAGTCCCTGATGATGCGCCGCAGAGCCTTGTTCAGTGTACCATGATGCTGCACTGCACCAAAGCGATTGACAAAGATAAAATCATCATAGCCGTCAATGCTGGAGGTGCAATGGGTGTCGGTCAGCCCCTGATATTCCTTTTCCATCAGAAGGGCTTCTTTTACCTCAGGCAGCATCGGAATCTGGCGCGTACCCGCTTCGGTCTTGGTACTGTGGACATTGAAGGTGCAGCCTGCATTTTCAATCTCCTGCCGGTGGTTATAGTAGACCAGCGTATGGTCAACAGTAATGACTTCTTCTTCAAAATCAACATTTTCCCATTGCAAACCCGTGACCTCGCCTACGCGCATTCCAGTACCAACCATCACGGCAAAGACAGGATACCAATGATGATAGGGGTTGCCTTCTTTCCGCAGGTAATTCAGAAATAGCTCTTGCTCCCGAATGGTCAGGGCTCGTTTATGCGGCTCCTCGTAGCAGCTGGAACGCTTCAGCTCACTAAGAATCCGGTCGCTTGGATTCTGCCGGATGTAGTTATCATCCACCGCCACCTGCAAAATCTGATGCAGGACATTGTGGATGATTTCCAGCGTATTGATCTTCAGACCACGCTGTTCCACCAGCTTGTTATAAAAGGCTTTCACATCGGAACGCCGGATTTCCCGGAGCCGATGTTGCCCCAAATCATCCTTCACGAACAACTCATACATATAGCAGTAATTGGTGGGGGTGTTATCTTTCAGGCCCCGCTTGTTCTTCTTCCATAGAAGATAAATCGTGTTCAGCGTTACATCACGGGTAATAGTCTTAAGCCCATCCAGCTGGTCGCGCTGAATCTCATCCTCTCTGATGCGAAGTTCGTCCAGCGTCTTGGCGACAACGCCGTGCCGTTTGCCGTCAGATGCTGTCCAGCGGTAAACATAATAGCCATCTTTACGTTCCACTTCGCCGGGTTTGAGTTTGACACGCTTCTTAGTCCTACGGTCTTTCATCGTAACATTCTCCTTATTATATTATAATAAAGGGCTGGAACCCGAAGGCTCGGCCCGATGTACAACAACTCAAATCGAGTAGCAGTTATCCAGATATTCTTCCAGCTTTTTCCTCTTGATGAGCCGTTTCTTGCCGTTCCACAGCACGAATTTGCAGTTTTCGTTATCGCTGATTTCGCGTAGCTTGTGGATGCCAATGTTGCTGTACTGCGCAGCCTCTTCCAGCGTGAGGACGCACTTTTGGCTGATAGGCACTACACCCTTGTCACGGGTATAGTGGATAGGCTCCTTGGGAGCGACAGACATTTCAATGGCTTCCATAATAAATACTCCTTTCATTCAACAGGCTATGCAACGTGATATTTTTATCACTATGTACATAATGTATATTTAAGCTTCAGAATGGTACGATTCGTCTGCCGAACATTTGATATGCAGCCCAAAATAACCACGAGGTCTTTGAACTGTTGTTTTTTCAGCACGGCCACAGAGCTTTGAACTAAGCTTCATGGAAAAGGCTGTTTTGCTCATTTCTTCATAGCCGCTAGAGATGTAAAGGTTATACATCTGATCGGTAGAAACAAAGTTCCGGTCTGATGTAAACTCCAGACAGTCTGGAACAAAGCTATCCAGTGAGCTGCGAGCCTCATGCCGCCATGCTCGTTTAATGGCAAGCGCACGTTCGGATTCAATAAATTGGAACTTACGGTTAATCAGGTCGTGTGCAGCGTATGCAGCACGAGTAGCGATTGCATCACGCTCAGCCCAAATTTTTACGTCCAGCTTAGGGTCACGCTGTTCTTCCGGGCAAGACTGGATTGCCGGAATAATTTTACAACGGTCCCAGAACGCATCATCTTCCACTTGGAGCGCATCGTTGCTGGCCATGACCAACCGTGTACGATTTTTGATTTCCTCACGGTCAATACCTTTTCGCTCAATGCTGATTGTCGCATTGCCCGTCAGCTCCTTGACGCGGAGAACAGTCTCCTTTTTCAGCTTGCCGGGGGGTTCCATTGCAAGGCAGATGTTGCTATTATAGAATCCCGCCAAGCCAAACTTCTGACCGAGAGCGTCTACCTCAGCGTGATAGCAACTTCCCTCACCGAACAGCAAATCTATAATGTTACCCAGAAGGCTCTTGCCAGAAGCAGGAGCTGGGCCAATATAGAAGAATGCTCGCTGAGGTGGTGTATCCAGCATATTCCTTTCGTACTACATATCCGAGGTTGCAGAAGTTGGCATTTGCCTCCGCATCCTCTGGTGATTTTTCTTTCTCAATCAACCATCGTACTCATTTTCGTACTCCTGATGAGGTTGGCCAACCTTGTCTGTACAGACCATCAGGAGGTGTGTGGTGTTTGGTTGATTGTGTCTAAATTATACATGACAAAATCATCATCGAATACGCCCGACTTTATACCCTCAGTTTGCTTAGTTTGTCATTACTACTCAAATTGAGCACCGCCCTAAATGAAAAAAGGCAGCCAACAGTATTTAACTGCCGACTGCCTTTTTTCTCATGATTGACGGAAGATGCTTCCTTTTATACTGGTTTTTAATGGTTTTCCAAAAGCGTCATGTCCAAAGATCTCTTGTAATACAACATCAAACATGCAAACACTATTAACTGATGTGACTGCTATTTTTTGCATTCTCTCGAACCGATTTGTGCCTTCGCACATCCTTTCATGATTTGGTCTTTCTCTTTTTCGATGCGTTCTTTTAGCACCTGCGCATACTTACTGATTGAGATGCGTAATGTGTCCGCATCACAGTTAGGCCAGTTATCAATGTATGCCTGCAAAGCTATTACAGCAGATGGAAGCTGGACTATCGTTTACGCAGACCTTTTAAGTTCATCGAACAATTTATCTCCAAGGATTTTTTATCCATAGAATCAGGAACGAACAAGGTTTGTCCACTTTTCTATATGTAAGCAGCCATGTGTGAACCTTACGTCTTTCCTCATTATACTATCGTTGGCTTTTATAAGAACCATCTTTATCCATCAAAGGAATCAATCTAATCAAAATACTCATTGTCTTTTTGTAATCCTTTTCCAAAACCAACGGCTTGAAACTTCTTTGTTGTGCTGGTTCACCTTCTATACGTTCTTCTTTTTTGATGTTTATAAAATGATCGTGCCATATGTCGTATAAAGCTCGAAGCGGCTGTTGCACCTGATTATTGGCAATTTTTCTAAGACGGTTAGTTGGATACAAAAGATTTTTGTTTTGTATCATAATTTTCTGGATATCTGATTCACTGCCCACATCCAGCATATTAAAGTATAGTGAATTCTTTTCATAAAGGCTCAGGAGTTCACCCGATGAATCAATTTTTCTGGTTAACGCTCTAAAAAAGCCCGCAGGGTAATCTCTTGACAAAATTCCCTCAAATACTTGAATTTCATCCTTTCCCTCTGGGGATACGGTACACGCTTCGGTTTGAGAAACTCGTATGCAGCACCCGATTCCGCCTGAAAAACCACCTTTCACATTCTTACATTCATTTTCAAAAAAGCATTTTGTTTTTTTATCGACGTCTTTATAGTCTATTTTATTATTTATAAATCTGTCAATCAGCTCACTCTCGCTATATCTGCCAAACTCCTCCAGCGAGGAAAGGCCAAATAAATGTTGGATTTTGCTATCAATGTCATTTAACGCCGTGGAATCCAAACTTTTCGTGTCTTTCATAATAATCACCTGCATAGCCTTATAGTCTAAAAGCATTATACCGTAAAACCAGTATTCCTTTCAACGGGAAACAAAAATTTTAGGTTGGCAGGTTGGTAGGTTGGAGTGTCCTACCATGTTACCGAAAGACAGCAAAAAAAGACCACCCATCATCCTCACGGACAACAGGTGGTCTTGTACCAAATCTCTTCGATTCCTGACAAAACGTGCCGCAGATTGGTACAAAATTGGTACAGGAACGAGGAAATTTACATTTTATGGAATTTTATCAAGCGCAGATACGTTTGTTTTTTGCATTTTACTGCTCAATCGGCTTCATCGTGGGGACAGGTCAAGGAAGGCTCACAAATGGCTTTATTTCCCTTTACAAGCCTATCCATGCGGCTTCCTTTTTCCTGCTCCCGTACGTCACCCTACGCAACTCTCCACAACTTACCGGCAATTTGGTGTAAAAGTGGTGTAGTAGTTGGTGTAGTGGATTTCAGACCGAAATGCCCAATTTGCCGTTCAGATTTGCAAAGGAATGGGCTTTGGCTTCCTTGGTGGCTTCCGCGTAAATCTCCATCGTGGTGCTGATGTCCTTGTGACCCATGATGTCCTGAATGATCTTCAGGTTGGTCTCATTTTCGCACAGCCGGGTGCAGAACGTGTGCCGGAGATTATGGCAGGAGAAAGGCGGCAGCAGCTGCGGTTCCCGCTTTTCCTTTTCGGCCTTTTCCAGCTCGGCTTCGTTGTAGGCCACACTGATGCGCTTGATGGCGCGGTTGACCGTCTGCGGATTCTGCGGCTGGCCGAAGCGGTTCAGGAATACGAAGTCCGAGATTCCGTCGATTTCGTATTCGCATACCAGTTCCAGCTCCTGCTGGTTGGTGCGTTCCTGCTCCAGCGCTTTCCGCACTTCGGGCAAGATTGGAATTGCCCGCTTACCGGCGGCAGTCTTGGGGGTGGACATGGTGAAATAGCAGCCACCGACCTCGTGGTCATGGTACACCAGATTGTGCTGGATGGTGATAAACCCACTCTCGAAGTCGATGTCACCCCAGCACAGGCCAACCGTTTCCGAGATGCGGCATCCGGTACCCAGCATGAAGGTGAACATCGGGAGCCAGTGCTGGAACTTCGGCGTTTTCTTGATGAAATTCAGAAACGCCTGCTGCTGGGGCAGGGTCAGAGCGTGTCGTTTGGGCGTTTCGTACTGGTGGGCGGCTTTAATGGCCGTCAGGACACCATCCGTGGGATTCACACGGATGTACTCATCGTCCACCGCCACCGCAAAGACCTGATGGAGAACATTCTGGATGGTTTCCAGCGTGTTCAACGCCATCTTGCCATTGCGGACGATGCCATTGTAGTAGCTGCGGATATCCGACTTGCGAATGTCCTTGAGCTTCATCATGCCGATCTCATCCCGGACGAACCGATTGTACATATAAACGTAATTGGCGAAGGTATGCTCTTTCAAGCCCACCTTGTTCTTACGCCACAGTTCAAACAGGTCATTCAGGGTCAGGCTGCACTCCGGGATGCGGAGGCCATCTGCCAAGTCGTGCTGGATCTTCTCTTCCTTTTCGCGCAGCCCCTCCAAGGTTGCATCATAGATGGTATGGCGTTTTCCGTTTTTCGCAGTCCAACGGTACATATACAGCCCATCGCTCTTGCGGTAGACCTCGCCATCCTTCAAAACACGGCCTTTATTATCTTTACGTCTTTGCATATAAACTCTCCTTTTCATTCACAGAATGTTGAAAAGGAGCCTTACGCCATGAGTATACCATGACGCAAGACTCCCTGCAACATCAAACGGTCAATTTTTGAACCGCATCAGATCGAGAATTCCTTGTCCAGATATTCGTCCAGCTTACGGCGTTTGATCAGCCGTTTGGTTCCGTTCCAAAGGACGAACTTGCATTCATCGCTATCGGTCATTGACCGCAGTTTATTGATACCGATCCCAGAGTAAGCCGCCGCTTCCTCCAAGGTCAGATTACTCTTTTGCCAAATCGGAACTTCCTTCACTTGCACCTCCAATTCCTTGTAACCGGGTGCCGGGGCAGAAAGTGCCAGCTTTCTGCTCCGAACTCTCCCGATGAGGTTCAGATTTCCGAGTGCCCCTCCTGTGTGCGGGGTTGTGCCGCTGGTTTGTTTTGTGCCTGTTCTGCCTGCAAGCGGTTCAGCAGTTGCAGAACGGAATCTCGTGCTTTCTCCTTGACCTGCTCCTTGCCCTTCTGCCGGACTTCCGGTTTCAGCAGCTTCTCTTGCAGACGTGCAGCAGTGGTCTGCATGGTCTTGAGGAACTTGTCCAGCACGGTGTCCAAACGGTGCGCTGCATACGCTCTCGTAGCCTGCGGAGCCTTTCTCTCCGGCGATAACACCCACTTCTTCGTGTCCTCGATCATCCGCATATCTTCCTTGCGGGTCTCGGTGCGCACTACGTCCGTCACGACCTCCACCGCCTTGTCATAGGCCGCAGCCGAAACTTTTTCCAGTAGGGTCTCCATGTCCGAAACTTTCAGGGTCAGCTCGTCCAGCTTGCTCTGCTGGGCGGCAAGCCGCTCCTTCTGCTTGGCAAGGATGAAGTCCTGCTTTTCCAGATATTTGCGGTTGCCGTACTCCGCTTCTTCCTCCAAATCCAGCCCATGCCGCTTGGCGATTTCAAACAGCATCTTCCGGCAGGCTGCATCAAAGGTGATTTTGCGGTTATTCCTGCGGCTGAGGGGCTTGTCCGGGTCTGGCAAGTCGAAACCTAACGCTTCCAGTGCCTTTTCCTGCTGGGGTGCTACCTCGCCATACTTGTTCTCGCAGTCGAACACATGACGTTCGTGGATATGGGGTGTGCTTTCATCCAGATGCAACGCCCAGTCCAGCACATGAACGTGTTCGCCAAACTTGGTCTTGAACGCCTCGATGAACTCCGTGACGATATTCAGCAAGTCTTCCGCCGAAGCGTGTTCATCCAGCGTTCCAAGCTGGTAGATGGTCTCTTCCGGGCAGGTCTTGCGGCTGGACAGCAGGTCAGGAATGGAGCGGTTGCGTTCCGTGTGCCGGATCTTGGCATTACGCTCGTTCTGACCTTCGATAAAGGTCGTGTACCGGCTCTCGTAGAACTGCCGTTCCACATCCGAGAAAGTCGCAGCCAAATCATCCGGGTCTTGCGGGTCGAGAGCCGAACGGAAACCGTGAAAGCAGTCCCAGTAGATGTTGCCCTTGGCTCGTTCCGGGTCGATGTGCTCACTGTTGGCAAGGTTGAAACTGCGGTCATTGTGCTTTGGGTTATAGGTGCCGTGTGCTCCGGCTCGTCCATTGTGTCGTGTTAACTTCAGATAGACATCCCTCCGTTTCAACATCTTGGCAGGGAGAACGCAGCAGCGAAGCTGCTGAATCTGCCGCCGTTTTGCGCCAGATAATACCCAGTAGCATATGACGCACAGCATCATATCACTGGGGCAAAGGGCTGCACCCTCTGCACTCCTGCACCGGGCAAGCTGACAAGCAACGATTTGCGAATCCCTGCCCGCAGCTCGTCCGGCTTTTTCAGTGGGTCATTTTGACCCACTGGTTTTGCCTGTTACCAAAATGGTAACAGGCAGATAGACGGTCTGATAACGGCCATCTCACACTGATTCCCATTTTGGGGATTTGGGTGGATGCTGGCAAGTGCCGCTTTCCGGCACTTAACGCTATGGGGTTGGTTGGTGGTCGTTTTGACCACCAACCAAAGCCCCTTATATGGCGCGTTTTCGGTCAATCGCTGCGTACGTGCGTACAGAGAAAGCCGACTGCTGCGTACGCACGTACGCAGCAAAACACCCAAATTCTCCTTTATAGGGGGTCATACTCGCCAACTGTTGGGAGTAAGGTCGGGCTGCACAAGGGCTTCAATGCCGATAAAGCCCCGGACACGCCGCCCGGACGAATTGACGATGTTGTTGGTGGATTCCAGATTATACCTGCGCTGGTTGGCGATCAGCGCATCGCTGAACCCTCTGGCCTTGATCGCATTCAGGCTGTTCTCCTCGCACCACATCTTGTAGACCTCATACAGCTCTTTCGAGCTGGTGCAGGCATCCGCCTTCAGGCGGATGTAGCCCTCGGATTCGAGGAAATCAAACACATTGTTGTTGTCCCGCTTCACCAGTTCCCGGTTGCGCTTGGCACGGTCACTCTCGGTGAACTGGAAGCCATTCTTCACCAGCCGCTGCAAGCCCTCAAATGCCCACAGCAGGATGCCCTCGACCTCTGCCGCCATCTTCTCGGCAATGTCCGGGTCATCCACACGAGACAGGGGCTTATCCTTGGTGGTCAAGATGAGCTGACGACGATAGAAACCGTCCGAGCGGTCATACAATGCCTGCAAATCGCCATTGCTGAACGCCAGCAGGCGGGCGTACATCCAACCCTGATAGCTCTGCTTGCCCTTGCGCTCCAAGTCCATCTGCCCCTGTGCGGTCACGATGGACTTGACATAGTTGGTCTGGCGCAGGGCTTCCATCCGCATATCGTCGTCCACGCAGAGCAGGGTGTGCTCCAGGTCAGCACGGGCGAAGCGGTTCTCCGAGATCTTGCCGATGCTGCCATCCTTCATGTTGCAGCCGAACAGCCGGGACAGCACCACACCGATCTGCGACTTGCCCTCGCCGCCGTTGCCCTTGATGACCATCATGCGCTGGCCCTTATTGCTGGGAATCAGGCAGTAGCCGATGAACTCCTGCACGGTGGGGATGTCCTCCGGGTAGAGCAGGTCGGACAGAAACCGCAGCCAGTGGACGGGCTGGGCGGCTTTCGGGTCATACTTGACAGGCAGGCGGTTGCGCACGATCTCCGGCTTGCCCTCCTGAAAGGTACCGTCCAGATACAGGGTGCCGTTTGCCAGTGCGATGCGGTCGGTGACAGGCGGAAAGTCCTCCACCTGTGCCGCCAGTTTCAGCACGTCCACCACATTGGTGACCTTCTTGGCAAGGTTCGCCCCGACGTATTCACGCATCATCTCGAAGATCTCACACCGCAGGGGCATGGGGTCCACCATTCTGCCGTCCGGGGTGAAAAATGCGCCATTCGAGTAAAGCAGTTGGTGGATGCTCAGAAAATCGTCACAGAACAGGGATTCGTTGAAAAAACCTTTCTTGAACCATGCAGGGGTAAAATTACTCATAGGCACACCGTCCTTTCTTGGCGTTACGGAAAAACGATGTGATCATTTTGAGCACATCGTTTTTCTCCGCAACTGGGAAATCAACATCCTGCCGTTCTCCCTGCATGGCTTTCCTGCCCCCTTCCGGCGGCGTTTTCCGGCTCTCCCACTTGGGGGTCATCGCCGGATATCCCATGCAGACGGTCATGCGGTTTTCAAGGTGCATCGGGCAAAACGGCAACAAAAAAGCCGTCACAAAACAGACCAGCCCTGCCTTCGCTTTTTCTGGAAGGTCATGCTAGTCGGTTATGTAACGGCTGAAAGCCAAAATGTTCAGCCCCGCAGGGTCTGAACGAATATGTAAAAATATGTTATATTCAATTGTTGGGATAGATTACCACAAAAATCGAGCCGTGTCAACAAAAAGTTTTGGGAATACGCTGATTTCGGCAGGGTGCAAGAAAAAGCAAGGGAAACTTTGGCAAAAAGAGAGAGGGCTGGACGACGCCTACCCTCTTGACAAGGCAATAATAGTCAAAAAGTTTCGTACCCATCTTCATCCCGGTTTCGTCCCGGTTTGCAGAATGCCCTTGCAATCCGAAAGGAGCCGTGCTATAATGCCGCTGTAATTGAATCAGAAATCTTCAGGGCAGGGTGCGATTCCCTACCGGTGGTACAGCCCACGAGCCGTAAGGCATGATTCGGTGAAACTCCGAAGCCGACAGTACAGTCTGGATGAAAGAAGATACCAAGCGCAGAGCCCGCACGGTTCGGCGCTTGTGGAGGCTGCTCTGGGATGCGTTTGCATTCTGGAGCTTTCTTTTTTGCACAAGGGTCCCTTGTGTCTTTTCGGCTTGCCCTGAACGTTTTTGTTCAGGGCTTTTTCTTTTGGAGGCAACACGATGAACGACAAAGAGTATATGCGTCTGGCTTTGCAGCTTGCAAAAAAGGGTTGCGGATGGACATCTCCCAACCCGATGGTGGGTGCCGTGGTCGCAAAAGAGGGCAGGATCATCGGACAGGGCTGGCACCAGAGATACGGTCAGGCTCATGCGGAGCGCAATGCGCTGGCATCCTGCACCGAAGATCCGCAGGGAGCGACCCTGTATGTGACATTGGAGCCGTGCTGCCATTACGGAAAGCAGCCGCCCTGCGTGGATACGATTCTGGACGCGGGCATTCACCGGGTGGTCGTGGGTTCTGCTGACCCGAATCCGCTGGTGGCTGGAAAAGGAATTGCAATCCTGCGCGCACACGGCATAGATGTGACCGAAAATGTTCTGCAAGAGGAATGCGATGCGCTGAACAAGGTGTTCTTCCACTATATCACCACAAAACGCCCTTTCGTTTCCATGAAATACGCCATGACGATGGATGGAAAAATCGCCACATACACAGGCGCTTCTAAATGGATCACCGGGGAAATTGCCCGGAATCATGTTCAACGGCAGCGACACCGATTCCGCGGCATTATGGTGGGAGTCGGAACCATCCTAGCAGATGACCCGCTGCTGACCTGCCGGATAGAGGGTGGCCGTGATCCCGTCCGGATCATCTGTGATACACATTTGCGGACACCGCTGCAATCACAGGTGGTCATGACCGCCAAACAGGTTCCGACCATTCTTGCGACCTGCTGCGGCGACCCGGAGAAGCAGGCGGCATATCAACAGGCCGGGTGCCGGGTCCTTTGTCTGGAAGCGCATTGCGGTCATGTGAATCTTCTGCAACTGATGGAACAGCTGGGGCAGGAGCAGATCGACAGCATTCTGCTGGAAGGCGGCGGAACCTTGAACTGGTCTGCACTGGAAAGCGGCATCGTGCAGCAGGTACAGGCTTACATTGCCCCGAAGCTGTTCGGAGGAAGGGATGCCAAAGTACCCATTGAGGGTGCAGGTGTCCCGCTTCCGGATGCTGCATTCCGCCTGAAGAACAGCCGATTGGAACAGCTTGGCAAAGATTTCCTGATCGAAAGTGAGGTGGAGTACCCGTGTTTACCGGAATCGTGGAAGAAGTCGGAACAATAAAATCCATCAATCGGGGACAGCATTCTGCCGTACTGACTGTTCGTGCAAAAACGGTTCTGGAAGAAACCAGAATCGGTGACAGCATCGCCGTCAACGGCATCTGTCTGACCGTCAGGCAGCTCTTCCCGGATAGCTTTGCTGCGGATGTCATGCACGAGACCTTGAACCGCTCTGCACTTGCACAGCTCACCGTTGGAAGTGCTGTCAATCTGGAACGTGCCATGCCGGCCAACGGACGTTTTGGCGGACACATCGTAGCAGGCCATGTGGATGGCGTCGGACGCATTGCTAATATCCGAAAAGACGATACGGCTATCTGGTACACCATTCATGCAGATCCTGCAATCCTTCGCTATGTCGTTGAAAAAGGCTCTATCACAATAGACGGTATCAGCCTGACCGTGGCTGCGGTGGAACCTACGGGCTTTTCCGTGTCCACGATACCGCACACCGTCCGTCAGACGAACCTGAACCAACGGCACAAAGGGGATTTTGTCAATTTGGAAACCGATGTTGTTGGAAAATATATCGAGAGGCTGCTTCCATCAGAAACACCGAAGCAAAACACGCTCACAAAAGAAATGCTGCTGCGCTGCGGCTTTTAAGGAGAGTTTACGATGAACTTCAATACCATTCCCGAAGCTTTGCAAGACCTGAAGCAAGGAAAAATCATTCTGGTAACGGATGACCCCGACCGTGAAAACGAGGGGGACTTCATCTGTGCTGCCGAATTTGCCACCACCGAAAACATCAACTTTATGGCGACCCACGGCAAAGGTCTGATCTGTATGCCGATGTCCGAGGCTTTCGTCCAGAAGCTGCAATTTCCGCAGATGGTGCAGTATAACACCGACAACCATGAAACGGCATTTACGGTGTCCATCGACCACGTTTCTACTTCTACGGGCATTTCTGCCGCAGAGCGTTCCATTACGGCGATGGCTTGTGTGGACGATCACGCAAAAGCAGAAGATTTCCGCAGACCGGGCCATATGTTCCCCCTTCTGGCAAAAAAGAACGGTGTGTTGGAGCGCAACGGTCACACGGAAGCAACCGTTGACCTGTGCCGTCTGGCAGGGCTGAAAGAATGCGGCCTGTGCTGCGAGATCATGCGGGAGGATGGCACGATGATGCGCACCGCTGAACTGGCAAAGCTGGCAGAGCGTTTCCAGATCAAATTCATCACCATCCGTGATTTACAGGAGTACCGCAAGTGTCACGATAAACTGGTCGATCAGGTGACGGCAGTGAACCTGCCCACCAAGTATGGCACCTTCAGAGCTTATGGTTTTGTGAGCCGCCTGAACGGAGAGCATCACATTGCACTGGTAAAAGGTGACATTGGCGATGGAAAGGATATTCTGTGCCGCGTCCACTCGGAATGCCTGACAGGAGATACATTTGGCTCTTTGCGTTGTGACTGCGGCCAACAGCTGGCCGCTGCCATGACGCAGATCGAAAAAGAAGACCGGGGTATCCTGCTCTATATGCGGCAGGAAGGCCGGGGCATCGGTCTGATCAACAAGCTGCGTGCCTATGAACTTCAGGAGCAGGGCATGGATACGCTGGAAGCCAATCTCGCTCTTGGGTTCCATGGAGATGAACGGGAGTATTATCTCGGCGCACAGATCCTCCGGGAACTTGGCGTAAAAAGCCTGCGCCTGCTTACCAATAACCCGGACAAAGTATATCAGCTCTCCGAGTTTGGGCTGGAGATCTCCGAGCGCGTACCCATTCAGATGACGGCGACCCCGTATGACCTGTTTTACCTGAAAACGAAGCAGGCACGGATGGGGCATCTTCTGGAATATTAACAACGAAAGAGGTATTTAAAAATGAAAACATTTGAAGGTAAGCTGGTTTCTCAGAACATCAAGGTCGGTATCGTAGCTGCCCGCTTCAACGAATTTATCACGTCCAAACTTCTGAGCGGAGCAATGGATGGTCTGCTCCGGCACGATGTGCAGGACGCTGATATTCATGTTGCATGGGTTCCGGGTGCTTTTGAGATCCCACTGGTTGCCTCTAAAATGGCAAAAAGCGGAAAGTATGATGCTGTGATCTGCCTTGGTGCCGTGATTCGCGGTTCTACCAGCCATTACGACTATGTGTGCAATGAGGTTTCCAAAGGCATTGCCACGGTCTCGCTGGAAAGCGGGGTTCCCGTCCTCTTTGGTGTTCTGACCACCGAAAACATCGAACAGGCCATCGAGCGGGCAGGCACCAAAGCAGGTAATAAAGGCTATGACTGTGCAGTCAGTGCCATCGAGATGGTAAACCTGCTCCGGGAAATGGATACCGCCGCAGAGTAAAATACACGCAGGAGTTTGCCATGATCGTTATAAAGACCCGACAGCCTGACCCGGAATTAGAGCAGAAGATCCGGATGCTTCTGGAACGAGAGCACATCGAGGCAGAGCAAATATCCATTGATTCATGGGAGAAGTTGGTTCTTCCGGGGCTTACACTGGACGGAATGACCCACGAAGTGTCGTGCAACGGCAGAAAAGTCTCCCTTACACGACTGGAGTTCGATTTGCTGCTGATGCTTGCCTCCCACGAAGGACAAATCTTCTCAAAAGAAGAGCTTTTCCGTGCTGTGTGGGGACAAAACTGTGACGACACCTTAAAGGTCGTGGCAAATACCGTTTCCAATCTGCGAAAGAAGCTGGCCGGCTGCGGTAGCTTTATCCGCACTACCCACGGCGGCTATGCTTTTGTAAGCCAAAAGGAGAACGACCCGGCATGACCAGGATCTTATTTATTTGTCTCGGAAATATCTGCCGAAGCCCGATGGCGGAGTATGTGATGAAAGACCTTACGTCCAAGGCAGGACTATCCGAGCAATTTGAAATCGCATCAGCCGCCACCAGTGCATGGGAAATCGGAAATCCGGTCTATCCTCCTGCACGGCAGAAGCTGGCAGAACATGGCATCGACTGCAACGGCAAGACCGCCCGGCAGATGACCCGGCTGGATTATGCACGGTATGATCATCTGATTGGCATGGACGAAAGTAATCTGTGCGACATCCTGCGGCTTGTCGGCGGAGACCCACAGCATAAAGTCTCGCTGCTGATGGCGCATACGGATCATCCCCGTGAAGTGGCAGACCCATGGTTCACGGGAGATTTTGAAGCCACATGGCAGGATATACTGGAAGGATGCACGGCATTGCTTGAGGAACTGCGCTAAATTGGCGTAAATTTTGGCGTATGCCAAATCAGGAGTGTTTGACACTTGCCAACGACAAATTGATTTAACCACAGGAGAAGTTGCCTGTCAGCATAAAATCTCTATACGAAACAAAAAGCGGCAGCTACGTTGTATTTTCACAACATAGCTGCCGCATTTTTGCGTTTGGGGTTCAGTGTACCTACTACACCAATCCGCCTATTCGATTCTTACACCACACCGCTTTGTAAGGCTCCTTTTCGGGAAAACGTCCCAAAATTGGTGTAGTTGTGGTGTAGTACCGCAGATGTTGCTTGAAATCCGTTCAAAATTTCATCGTACCTGCGTTTTAATTTTGTGTTTTACTGCTCAATCGGCTTCATCGTGGGGAACAGCAGCACGTCGCGGATAGAAGCGCTGTCCGTCAGCAGCATGACCAGACGATCAACACCGAAGCCGAGGCCGCCCGTGGGAGGCAGACCGTACTCCAGAGCGTTGACGTAGTCGTAATCGACCTGTGCCTTGCAGTCGGGCTCGATGGCCTTGCGCTCGGCGACCTGACGCTCGAAGCGGCCCTTCTGGTCGATGGGGTCGTTCAGCTCGCTGAAAGCGTTGCCGTACTCGGTGCAGTCGATGAAGTACTCAAAACGCTCGGTGAAAGCGGGATCGTCCGGCTTGCGCTTGGCCAGCGGGCTGATCTCGACGGGGTAGTCGTAGATGAAGGTGGGCTGGATGAGCTTGTCCTCGACGAAGGCGTCGAAGAACTCGGCCAGGATGGCCCCCTTGGTGGGAACCTCGGGCAGCTCCACATGGTGCTCCTTGGCAGCGGCGATGGCGTCCTCATCGGTCTTCCAGTCGTTGAAGTCAACGCCGGAATACTTCTTGACGGCCTCGATCATGGTCAGACGCTCCCAGTGGCCCATGTCGATCTGCTTGCCCTGATAGGGGATGATCAGGCTGCCGCAGATCTTCTGAGCGAGGCGCTTATACAGCTCCTCCACCAGGTCCATCATGCCGTGGAAATCGGTGAACGCCTGATACAGCTCGATGGTGGTGAACTCGGGGTTGTGCTTGGGGTCCATGCCCTCGTTGCGGAAGATGCGGCCCACCTCATAGACGCGGTCCATGCCGCCCACGATGAGGCGCTTCAGGTACAGCTCCGTCTCGATACGGAGCACCATGTCCATGTTCAGGGTGTTGTGATGGGTGTAGAAGGGACGTGCGGACGCACCGATCTCGAACGGGGTCAGGATGGGGGTATCGACCTCCAGGAAGCCCTTCTCGTCCAGATAAGCACGGATCTCCTTCAGGATCTTGCTGCGCTTGACAAAGGTCTCCTTGACCTCGGGGTTTGCGATGAGGTCAACATAGCGCTGACGATAACGCATCTCGGTATCGGTCAGGCCGTGGAACTTCTCGGGCAGGGGGCGCAGGCTCTTGGCCAGCAGGGTGATCTCCTCGGCGCGGGCGCTCAGCTCGCCGGTCTTGGTGCGGAACACCTCGCCCTTGACGCCGATGATGTCGCCCACGTCCAGCTTCTTGAAAGCAGCGTAAGCGTCGTCGCCCAGCTCGTCACGGCGGACGTAGAGCTGGATGTCGCCCTTATCGTCGCGCAGATGGGCAAAGCTTGCCTTGCCCATGACGCGCTTGGACATCAGACGGCCGGCCAGTGCGACCTTCTTACCGCTGTCGGTCTCGTTGGGCAGGTCCTTGAACTCTTCCTTCAGGTCAGCAGAGTAAGCATCCTGAGGGAACTTGGTCAGGGTAAAGGGGTCGCGGCCTGCAGCCTGCAGGTCTGCCAGCTTCTGGCGGCGCACCTGCACCTGCTCGCTCTCAGACAGGCCCTGTGCGGGGTTCTTCTTCTGTTCTTCCATGATTTCCTCCCGCTTGGCTCAGTTTGCAGAGTGGGTGATGCCCAGCACCTTGTAGTTGACGGTAAGGCCGGTGGGCAGCAGGACTTCGGCGGTGTCGCCGACAGCCTTTTCCAGCAGGGCGTGGCCCACGGGGCTCTCGTCGCTGATCTTGCCGTTCAGGGGGTCGGCCTCGGTACGGCCCACGATGTCGTACTCCTCGACCTCGTCCTCACCCTCCATCTGGATGGTGACGTGAGTACCGACAGAGACGCTCTCAACGCTCAGCTCGCTCTCGTCGATGACGACAGCGTTCTTGACCATCTGCTCCAGCTCAGTGATGCGGTTCTCGACCAGACCCTGGGTGTTCTTGGCCTCATCGTACTCGCTGTTCTCGGACAGGTCGCCGTGGCTGCGGGCTTCCTTGATCTCTTCTGCCAGCTCCTTGCGGCGGACAGTCTTCAGGTATTCCAGTTCCTCCTGCATTGCCTTCAGGCCAGCAGCGGACATCTTGATCTCTTGTGCCATTTGGAAATCTCCTTATCTATTTTTTGGGGTACGGCCGAGTGTCATAAAACATAAAACCGCACACGAATGCCATTTTGACCTATTCATTATAATAGCAAGCCGCGGCCTTGTCAATAAAAACTGCCGCCCTGCGGGCCAAAAAGGCCGCAAAAAAGCCCCGCCGACAGAGGGAAGTGCCGACAGGGCTTGGAAAATGTCTTATTTAGTCGTCTGCGGACTCATCCAGGTTGCCCAGCTTCCTGGCCTGCTCGACCACGGCGGGGACCAGCATCTCAGGCAGGGTCTCGTAGCGGGCGAACTCGGTAGTGAACCAGCCGCGGCCCTGAGTGGTCTGACGGATGAAGGTGGTGAAGTTGGCCAGCTCAGCCAGAGGCACTTCGGCGATGATGGTCTGCAGGCCGTCCTCGTCGGGCTCCATGCCCAGCACGCGGCCGCGGCGCTTGGTGACGTCGCCCATGATGTCGCCGGTATTGTCGTTGGGGACATGAGCCTTCAGGGTGTGGATAGGCTCGAGGATGACAGGGCCGGCCTCGGGCATTGCGGCCTTATAAGCCAGCTTTGCAGCCATGATAAAGGCCATCTCGGAGCTGTCCACGGGGTGGTAGCTGCCGTCCAGCAGGGTGGCTTTCAGGCCGACCACGGGATAACCGGCCAGCACGCCCTTCTCGGCGGCAAGGCGGACGCCCTTTTCAACAGCCGGGAAGAAGTTCTTCGGCACGCTGCCGCCGAACACCTTCTCTTCGAAGACGACCTGCTCGCCGTCGCAGGGCTCGAAGTTGATGACGACATCGCCGAACTGGCCGTGGCCGCCGGTCTGCTTCTTATGACGGCCCTGCTTCTGGCAGGCCTTGCGGATGGACTCGCGGTAGGCGATACGCGGAGCCTCGAGGCCGATCTCCACGCCGAACTTATTCTTCAGCTTGGCCTTGACCACGTCGAGGTGCTGCTCGCCCAGACCGCCGATGATCTGCTGATGGGTCTCGGCGTTGTTGAGGTAGCTCAGGGTGGGGTCTTCTTCCATCAGACGGGCCAGAGCGCTGCTGATCTTGCCCTCGTCGCCCTTCTTGGCGACGGTGACAGCCATGAACAGGCTGGGCTTCGGGAAGACGGGTGCGGGCAGCTTGACCACGCGGGAAGGGTCGCAGAGGGTGTCGCCGGTCTTTGCGCTGACCAGCTTTGCCACAGCGCCGATGTCTCCGGCACCGATGCTCTCGGCCTCCGTCTGCTTCTTGCCCAGGACCGTGAGGGGCTTGCCCATCTTCTCGGTCTCGCCGGTGCGGGCGTTGACGAGAGAAGCGCCTGCGGTGAGCTTGCCGCTGACGACGCGCAGATAGCTCAGCTTGCCCACAAAGGGGTCGGCCACCGTCTTGAAGACGTAGGCGGCGGCAGGCTCGCTCTCGGCACAGGTCAGCTCGACGGGCTCACCATTGGCATCCTCAGCCAGAACGCTGTTGTGCTCCGGGCTGGGCAGCAGCTTGTGCATATTGTACAGCAGCATATCCAGAGCCTGCTGGTTGACAGCGCTGCCGCAGAACACGGGGGTGATGAGGCCGTCCTTGACGCCCTTGCGCATTCCCTCGACGATCTCCTCGGTGGTGAATGCCTCGCCGCCGAAGAACTTCTCCATCAGCTCATCGTCGGTCTCGGCGATGGCCTCGCTCATGGCCTCGATCAGGCCCTGGAAGCGGTGGCCGATGTCGGGCAGGTCCACCTGCACCTGCTTGCCGCCCTCATACTTGAAGGCCTTCTGGCTGAACAGGTTGATGTACACGGGGGTGCCGTCGTCGAGCTTGGCCGGGACGACGCAGGGGCAGACGGTGGCGCCGAACTTTATCTTCATGTCCTCGAGGATCTTGAAGTAGTTCGCGTTCTCCAAATCGCACTTCGAGACAAAGACCATGGTGGCCTTGCCGTTCTTGCGGGCCAGCTGGAAGGCCTTTTCCGCGCCGACGGTCACGCCGCTGCGGCCCGACACGCACACCAGCACGCTCTCGGCCGCCCGGATGCCCTCGTACTCGCCTGCCTCAAAGTCGAACAGGCCCGGAGCGTCGATGAGGTTGTACTTGATGCCCTCATACTCCACCGGCACGACCGATGCCGACAGGCTGGCCTTCCGCTTTGCTTCCTCGGGGTCAAAGTCCGAAATCGTGGTGCCGTCCTCGACCCGGCCCATACGCTCGGCAGCGCCCGAAAAATAGACCAATGCCTCGGTCAGCGTCGTTTTGCCGCTGCCGGCATGGCCCGCGATCAAGATATTGCGGATGTTGTTGCTTGCGTATTTCATATCGGTTTTTTCCCTCATTTCCGCCGCACGGAGCATTCTCTCCGTTTTTGTGGCATATTTTACAAAGATAATACCACACTCAAAACGATTTTTGAATATTTCATTTGAAATTTCCGGCTTTTATCCTGCCAAACTTCCCGGCTTTGTTTTGTGCATATTGTCATTTTGCCCCGCCGGGCGGCGGTTCAGGCGCGGTTTACGGCGTTTCCGGGCATAAAAAAAGCCCCGGCGGGCTGCAAGCTCGCCGGGGCCGGAGGCAGTTTTTATTGGGGATCAGGTGGTCAGGGTCTTGGGGGCAGAAGTCTGCGGGATGGTAGTTCCGGCAGGAACGGTAACCAGCAGAACATCCTTGCCGTAGACCTTGTCAATAGAGATGCCGGCCTTCTCAACACCAGCACCCTTCAGCAGGCTTCTCAGAATATCCACAGCCTCGGTGTTGCCGCTGAACTCGCCCTTCTGGACGAATTCCTTGTCCAGAAGGCGCGGCAGATTTTTCTCGCTCACATGTACATTCTGAACCTTCATCAGGTACGGATAACGCTCAGTCTTGCCGCCGCTGGCCGGACGGCCATCTGCACCGTTGGTCCAGATGTAGAGATCGTAAGCCCCTGCGCCAGCGGGAGAACTGAAGGTGTAGTCGGTCATCGTGTTAAACTTTCCGCTAATTTCCTTCATCTGAGTTTCATTCTTCAGATCGACTGCACCGCTGGTGACAGCTCCCGTGAGCTTCTGAAGGCCGCCCATCATCTTCTCGGTGTCCTGAACCATAGCGGAGTCCATCTTGATGTCGAAATCCTTCAGGGCATCCTTCACCTTCGACGATTTGCTGCCGCTGCACGCCGTCAGCATGGAGACTGCCATAGCGCCCACCAGCGCCACAGCCAGAACTTTCTTGAACAGTTTCATCTTGTTCATCCTCCTTGTTTGTTGTTACAACTCGTTGCATTCGCGTCGGCTTCGCCCGGCAGGAGTGCTTGTCCTTAGTTTACCCCCCCCCCCTGATTGTCAAGATTAAAATTTCACAAATTTCATTTCCAGAAATTGTATTTTTTTGAAACAGAGCCCCGGGGCGGCGGGGCGGGGGCTTTGTTGCAATCAACCTGCTTTTATGGTATGCTTTAGGCAGCCGGGGGCCGGGGCCTGCCCCGCCCCCCTAAAAAGGCACGCCGGACGGAGGTTTTTTGCGATGAAACGCACGGATTATATCAACTGGGACGAATACTTCATGGGCATTGCCCTGCTCACGGCCATGCGCTCCAAGGACCCCAGCAGTCAGGTGGGCGCCTGCATCGTCAGCCCGGAAAACAAGATCCTCTCTCTGGGCTACAACGGCATGCCCATCGGCTGCGACGACGACGCCATGCCGTGGGAGCGGGAGGGTGAGCCGCTGAACACGAAATATATGTACGTCTGCCACGCCGAGCTGAACGCCATCCTCAACAGCGCCCACAACAACCTCAAGGGCGCGCGGGTGTACGTCACCCTCTTCCCCTGCAACGAGTGTACCAAGGCCATCATCCAGTCCGGCATCGCCGAGGTCGTCTACTACAGCGACAAGTACCACGACACCGATTCCAGCGTGGCCGCCCGGTTCATGTTCCAAAAGGCCGGCGTCCGGCTCACCCCCTATCAGCCCAGCGGGCGGAAGGCGGAGCTGGAGTTGTAAGATGTTAAATTTTTTCATAGCATCTTGACTTTTGCAGTGGAGCGCGTATACTAGAGATAGGCAAAATATCGGTTAGGATTATTGCCATCGGCTCATAAAAGCGAAGCCCCCGGTACTCGGCATACCGGGGGCTTCTTTGTGCTTACTGGCCCTTGCGGTAGTTGTCAAGCCACTTGCACAGGCAATCGGCAATCACCTGCGCTATGACAGCTACGATAATATCGGTTACGATTTGGACCATCAGGCTCACCTCCCTTCTGTTGCCAGAATGGAGAAGGGCAGCGTCTTTCGTATAGCATATTCGACAAAGCATTGCAATTTTTGACAGGTGCGTCAAGTGCTTCCTCTTGACCCCACCTTTGCTCTGTATTATAATAGGGTCTGTGAAGGTATAAATATTCAAATTTCAGTGCATAGAGAGGAATATATACAATGAATCTTACGAACCGCAGCTTTTTGAAGCTTCTTGATTACACTCCCGAAGAGCTCGAAGGTCTGCTGGACCTCGCCGCCGACCTGAAGGCAAAGAAGAAGGCCGGCATCCGCCACGATGCTCTGCGCGGCAAGAACATCGCCCTCATCTTCGAGAAGACCTCCACCCGCACCCGCTGCAGCTTTGAGGTCGCCGCCCACGACCTGGGCATGGAAGTCACCTACCTCGACCCGTCGGGCAGCCAGATCGGCAAAAAGGAGTCCATCGCCGACACCGCCCGGGTGCTGGGCCGGATGTTCGATGGCATCGAGTACCGCGGCTACGGCCAGAGCATCGTGGAAGAGCTGGCCCGCTATGCCGGTGTGCCGGTGTGGAACGGCCTGACCAACGAGTTCCACCCCACCCAGATCCTCGCCGACTTCCTCACCATCCGGGAGCACTTCGGCCGCCTCAAGGGCATCAACTTCGTTTACTTCGGCGACGCCCGCTACAACATGGGCAACAGCCTGATGGTGGGCTGCGCCAAGATGGGCCTCAACTTCACCGCCTGCGCCCCCAAAAAGTACCAGCCGGACGCCGCGCTGGTGGAGCAGTGCAGGGCCATCGCCGCCGAGACGGGTGCGGCCATCTCCTTCGAGGAAGACCCCGCCAAAGCCGCAAAGGGCGCAGACGTCCTCTACACCGACGTCTGGGTGTCCATGGGCGAGCCGGTCGAGGTCTGGGCCGAGCGCATCAACGACCTGGCCGCATATCAAATCAACCAGAACCTGATGGACATTGCCGGCCCCAAGGCCGTGTTCATGCACTGCCTGCCCGCCTACCACGACCACAAGACCACCGTGGGCAGGGAGATGGGCGAGCGCTTTGGCCGCGACGCGATGGAGGTCACCGACGAAGTCTTCGAAGGCCCCCAGAGCATCGTCTTCGACGAGGCCGAGAACCGGATGCACACCATCAAGGCCGTCATGGCGGCCACGCTGGGCTATAACGGCTGATGGGCGGAGGACACGTTTCGCGCCCCGATTTCGGGATGCCGCAGCCGGATCCTTCCCACCCGCTGACGGAGTTTTACTGCCTGCTGCAGCGAGCCTTAGACCGGGAGGGCGTGTTCGCCCTGCCCGCGCTGTACGCGCAGTTCCGCGCTCCGGCCCGGCGCATCTACGCCGACGAGGCGGCGGATTTTCTCACCCTTCTGCCCGATGAGGAAGAGGGCGCGTCCCGTCTGCTGGCCCCGGCCCAGCTGCAGCTGCTCTATTCCTCCCTGCACGTCATGCCGGATGGTGCGCCCGCCGCGCTGCTGCTCACCGAGGAATGCACCCGGAGGGTGTACGCCGTCCAGCTGCTGCCGCCCTTCGTCTGGGAAGACCCGCTCCCGCCCCTGCCGGACGCTCCGGCGGCGCTGAGCTTCACCCTCACCATGCGGGACGTGGAAGAGATAGACGCCTGCCCCGCCGCGCTGGGCCACCGTCTCGCCTGCGGCAAGGCGGGCAAGCGCTGGCTCCGCCACCCCCGGGCCGAGACCTATCTCTCCGAGCGGGTAGCCCTCTTCCAGCGGCTCTACCGATAACCGAACAGAAGCTCTCAGGGTCATTTGCCAAAATATGGCGGCAAATGGCCCTTTTGTTTTTGGCGTATTCATGTTATACTTTGAGTACCTTGTGCGATGCCGGGCGGAAGATTTTTCCGCTCTGCACCATAAACTGCAATAATCGGGGCCGCTCATCCGTATACAGGGTGAATGTCCCCAATCAAAGGTGATTTTTCCACCGGGTCCTGCTGTACACAGGACATCAAAGGAGCATAGAACTATGGGACAGCTGACCAGAAACGAGATTTTTGCGCTGGCCGTGCAGCGATACAGTGACACGGTGTTCCGAGCCGCCATGCACAACTGCAACTGCACCGCCGATGCGGAAGATGTGGTGCAGGATGTTTTCGAAAAGCTGCTGTGCTACAATGGCCGCTTCGAGAGCGAGGAACACCTGAAAGCCTGGCTGCTGCGTGTGACCGTCAACCGCTGCCACGACCTGACCCGCGCCGCCCGCCAGAAGGACACCGAGCTGGACGAGAATCTTCCCGCTCCGGAGCAGATGGAAGACGGCAGCGTGCTGGACGCCGTGCGCGCCCTGCCCGAGAACTACCGCAACGCGGTCTACCTCCACTACTACGAGGGGTACACCGCCGCCGAGGTGGGCCGGATGCTGGGCGCACCCACCAACACGGTGCTCAGCTGGCTTCGCCGCGCCCGCGCACAGTTACATACGATGCTGAAGGAGGAGATCGAAGATGAGGTGGTATGAGTACAAGATGGAGCTAGACGACCTTCACGCTTCGGACGACCTGAAAGCAAAGCTCCTCGCCATGCAGCCGGCGGAAGAGGCACCGAAACCCGCCAAAAAGCTCAAAAAGGCTATCCACTTTCCCCGCAGGACTCTGAGCGTCGCCGCCTGCGGCCTGCTCTGCGGCGTTGGTCTGTATGTGGCAGTCCACTCCCCCATCAGCCTGCTGCCTGCGGGCGGCGCGGCCCTCAGCTCTGCCCCTGAGACGGCCTCCTACGCCGCCTACTCGATGGACGACGTGAACAGCGCCCTTGCCGCACCCAAGACGGCCGTCCAGGCCGGTGGAAGCGCCGATGCCATGAGCGCCCGCGATGCAGGCGGCACCGGCGCCCTCAGCGCCGAGGCCGCGCAGACGAGCACAAAGCTCATCTACACCGCCAACCTCACCATCGAGAGCAAGGACTTTGACGCCGCCCGCACCGCCCTCACCGACGCCGTGAGCGCCGCCGGGGGCTATCTGGAATCCAGCAGCGAATCCTCTTACACCGGCTCGAGCCGCACCCTCTCCCTCACCGTCCGCGTCCCGCAGGACAACTACGCGAGCTTCCTCGAAGCCGCCGCGCAGGCGGGCAACCTCGTGGACAAGAGCGAGCAGGTGCAGGACGTCACCACCCAGTATATGGACATCGAGGCCCGGCTCTCCAACCTGACGGCTCAGCGCACACGTTTGCAGGAGCTTCAGGCCAGCGCCGAAAACCTCGCCGACCTGCTGGAGATCGAATCTTCCCTCAGCGACGTCCAGTACCAGATCGAGAGCTGGCAGTCGCAGCTGGACTGGTACAGCCAGCAGGTGTCCTGCTCCACGGTCTACCTCTCGCTGGACGAGGTGAAGGAATACACCCCCGCCGAGGGATCCTACCTCTCCCAGCTGTCCAGCGCCCTCCGCAATGGCTGGACGGGCTTTGTCTCCGGCATCCAGCAGCTGACGGTCTGGGTCGTGGGCGTCTGGCCCGTGCTGGTCATTCTGGCCGCAGCCGCCCTCGTCGTCCGCTTCGTGCGCCGCCGCACCCGCAAGTGATATTCGCTCTGTCGAAGCGCCCCGGAATGGGGCGCTTTTTGTTTCCGGCAGCGGCCTTTTCAAAAAAGTCATATTCTTTTTGAAAAAACGCTTGACAAGTCCCCCGCCCTGTGGTATTATATTTGAGCAGTCAGCGAGAGGCCGACAGCAAAAAGTAAATATCGCGGGGTGGAGCAGTCTGGTAGCTCGTCGGGCTCATAACCCGAAGGTCGTTGGTTCAAATCCGGCCCCCGCAACCACCAAGCATCTTGATTTTATCAGGATGCTTTTTCTTTTTTGCATACAAAACGAGGGGCCGCACAGCTGTGCGGCCCCTCGTTCGCGTTTATCTCTTTTACAGCATCCCGTGCCGACGCTGTTCGGCTTCCAGCTCCTGATTCAGGGCCGCCTTGCGGTGGTCGAGCAGGAGGTCTTTGTTGTACCGGAAATACCGCTCACAGCCGTTTTCGGCGATGAAGGCATGGGCGGCGGGCGAGAGGGTCAGCTCGGTGACGAAGACCACCATCTCCTGACTCTCGGCGAATGCCTGCTCCATGAAGTCGAAGGCCGCTTCCAGCGCGGCGCTGGCCGTCTGCTGGGCGGTGTCCCGGGCGTCCGACAGGGTGCCGAACTGGGTGCGCAGCACCTTGAAGGCGGCGTCCGCGTCCGGCGCGGCGGCGCGCAGAAGCTCTTTCTCCCAGCCGCACAGGGTCTTGGCGGTCTGCAAGCGGACTTCCAGCGTGGGCTTATCCAGCAGACCGGCGGTCCGCTTTTTCTGGGTCTCGGCCTCGTAGTCGGCGGTCATCTGGTCAAAGAGCTGCGCCCAGCAGTTCGGCTCCTGTGCCAGCTCTGCGGGCATCTCGGCAAAGGCTTTCTTCGTCTCCCGCAGGAAGGCATAGCAGCTGTCGGCCGCAGCGTCTGCCCGCCGGGAGGCAGAGAAGCGCGTCTCGAGGCCGGACAGGATCAGGCTCACGAGGCTCAGCTTCTCGTCGAAGGGGGCCTGCAGCAGCCGCGCAAAAGCGGCAGGCTTGGCCTGACCGGCCAGAATGTCCTCCACGCCGTAGTCGTCACGGTACTTGTAGTAGAGGTCGAGGTAGGCCGAGAAGTCCTCGGCGATCTTCTGGTGCTGGATATACTGGCGGATGAGCTCTTCGTCGGCCTGCAGGCCCAGCGACTCATAGGTATTGAGCAGGTTGGAGAGGTCTTCCCAGCCGCGGGCGGTGACGAACTGGGTGCCGTCCACGTCGGCGTTTATCTGGTAGAAGTTCTGGGGGTGCAGTTCGAGGTAGCTCAGGATCGCGCTGTGGATGTGGGCTGCACGGGCGTAGTCCTTCCAGACCGGCAGATCCGGCTCGATGTCCATCCGGCGGACGCGGTCGAGGGTGACGATGTCGAAATCACGGACGGATTTATTGTACTCCGGCGGGTTGCCTGCCGCCACGATGACCCAGCCCGCAGGCACGGCCTGATTGCCGAAGGTCTTGCACTGCAAAAACTGCAGCATGGTGGGGGCCAGCGTCTCGGAGACACAGTTGATCTCGTCGATGAAGAGGATGCCCTCTTTCAGGCCGGTGGCCTCCATCTTGGCGTAGACGCTGGCAATGATCTCGCTCATGGTGTACTCCGTCACAGAGACGTCCCGGCCGCCGTAGCTGCGCTGACGGATGAAGGGCAGGCCCACGGCGCTCTGGCGGGTGTGATGGGTGATGGTATAGGCCACCAGCGCCACGCCGCACTCCCGCGCCGCCTGCTCCATGATCTGGGTCTTGCCGATGCCCGGAGGCCCCATCAGCAGGATGGGGCGCTGGCGGATGGCCGGGATGGCGTATTCGCCCAGAGCATCCTTGGCGAGGTACGCTTTGACGGTATGCTCGATCTCTTCTTTGGCTCGTTTGATGTTCATATTCTTTCCCTCGTTATCACGAATTGTTGAGGTCACGGTAGAGGTCGTCCTCCTCCGCCAGTGCTTCGGACAGGGCCGAGGCGCTGCGGGCGGCCTCACCGGTAAATTCTTCTTCGTCCAGCACCACTTTCATCGCCCAAGGCGGCACATTGGCGTCGTCGAAGCGGTCGCCCAGAAACAGAAATGCCGTGTCGTAAGCCGGGCGTCGGGCCGGGTAAGTCCCCACACCGTCGGTAAAATAGAGCAGGCCCCGGAGGTTTGAGAACTTCTTCTCGGCGCAGAGCTGGCTGACATACTCGAAGGCGGGCCGGAAATCGGTGCCTCCGCCGCCCCGCAGCTCGAAGTGGTTCATGGCACGGATGAGGTCGTCTTCGTTTTTGACGGGAATATCCTGCCGCACCGCGTTGTCGGCCTGGATCAGATGGAGATTCATCCGATGGAAGAAATTCTCCCTGCCCTTCAGCAGGGTGTACGTCTCGGCCAGAAAGGCCCGCACCAGCTCACCCGAGGTGGAGTAGCTGGTGTCGATGACGAGGGCCAGCTCTTCGATCTTCTTGCTCTCCCGGGTCTCCAGCGGCTCGATGAGGGGCAGGTTGCCGTAGACCGACAGGCCATAGGTGTAAAAATTCAAATCGAACTCGTCCGGGTCGAGGTGGACTTCCTCCCGGGTGACGCAGAACCGGCGCAGGAAGTCGCCGTAGCTGCGGCGGCTGCGGTTTGCGGCTTTGATCTGCTCCCGCATGGCGTCCGCGCCCTCACCGGCCTCTTTGTCCCGGAGCTCCAGCTCTGTCTGCATCCGCTCGCCGATTTTTTGCCACGTCCTCTGGGGCAGCGGCGCAGGCATCTGCTGGGGCTGTTCGGGGGCATCTTTGGGCCAGAGGCGGTGGTCGTCGGCGTAGAATTCTTTTTCCAGCTGGCGGAGAACGCCGGGCGTCTGCCGCACCAGCCAGCGGTAGATGGGAGCTGCGGCAGCCACTTTTTCCTGCGCGATGATCTCCTCATAGGCGTGTTGGCGCACCCACGTCAGGGGGCGCTGGACGCTCTTGCGGCCAAGACCGTCGATGACGTTCTCCACCGCAATGTCACACGCAAGGTCCCACAGGCGTTTGTCCCGCTTGCCGCGCAGCCAGAGATGGCGGAAGATGCAGTGGAACACCGTGTGGAGGTAGAGCCGGTTGAGATATTTGGGGTTCTTCTGGTAGAGCCGAAGCAGGGCGCTGGGCTGGTAGCAGAGGATGGTCCCATCCGTCGCCAGCACACCGCACCGCTCGTCGGCGGTGGGCGTCAGGGCCGAGAGGGCCTGGTCTAAAAAGCGGAAGTCCAGATACAGCCCGCTGCGCACCACGGCCAGCACCTCGCCGCCCATCCGGGCCTGCCACTCTTCGTGAGTCTCGGGCCGGGCCGACCGGAAGGGCTTGCGGGGGTCAAAAAACGTTTCCTTCTCAGAAATCAAAATCATACCTCTTCTTTTGGGGCGCAGCGGCACGCCTTTTGTGCTCTGCGTCGGCCAGCAGGGCGGCCGCTTCGGCATTGTCGGCCTTGGCCGCGAGGGCAGCACCCTCGGCAAAGGCATCCGTATCCATCACATCCAGCGCCAGCAGGGCTTTGACGCCCTCGGTGTCCTGCGCCTTGAGCAGACGGGTCAGCACCCGCCCGGTGTTGGTCTTGAGGAAGTCCCGGTAGGCATCCCGGGCGGCACCGCTCAGCTGCCACGGCCAGCGCAGGCGGTCGAAGCAGAGCATCGCCATCACGGAAGCGTCGTCGGCGTCGTGGCCCTGCGGGAAGATGGCGTCGTACTCCGCCGGGAGAAGCTTATTTTCGAGGAAGCACTGCCGGTAGTGGTAGCCCTGCCCCGAAAAGGTGTGGAGCAGGATGTGGGCGGGCGTCTCCTCGATGTCCTCCCAGTAGGCGGGATACCACAGCCCCGCCCGGGGTGCGGCCTCCCCCACCGGCCAGAACAGCGCCCGCACGGCCTCGGTGATGCTGCCCACGAGGGCGAACAGGCCGGTGGCCTGCTCGGGCGTGGCGCGGATGATGAGGTCTTCCAGCGCAAAGCAGTTGAGGAAGACATCGCTGCCCATGGTCAGCTCTCCTGTCCCGGCAGTCAGGCGGCGCAGCCTGCGGCAGTTGTAGAATGTGCAGCTGCCGATGACCCGCAGACTGTCCGGCAGGGTGACTTCTTCCAGGAAGTTCCCGCAGATGGGGTGGAGCTCGTCGTCCTGCGCCGGGGCGGCGGGGGCGTCGAAGTCAAAGCTGTACCGCTCTTTGCCGCCCACATCCCGGCCAAAAGCACGGGTCAGACAGAGCTTGCCGTCCTCGGCCCGCTCATAGCGGCAGGTCTTTTCCGGCCCGGGCAGGCCCCGGGGCTTTTCGGAAAAACAGTAATCGCCCAGTTCGGTGATGGGCCACTGGCCCTCCCCTTCCGGCGCAGGAACAGCCCCGGGCAGCTTTACGCAGGGCTCGCCGCCGTACACCCGCACAAGGCGGGCCGTGCCGCCCGCCAGCGGCAGAATATCCAGTATCATAAGAACCTCGCTCACAAAAAAGCTGCCGCACAGACACGCCGTGCAGCAGCTCCGTTCAAAACTTCATCACTGTGCGGCCTGTGCAAGGCAATCGTTCATTGCCGCAAATACCGCGTCGCTGGTCATGGTGCTGCCGGAGACAGCATCCACCCCGACGGTCGAGCCAGCCGCCAGCAGGGAGGCCGACAGCGTCTCTGCCGCCTTGCCGCCCAGCTCCGGCGTCTCGCCGGAAGCATCTATCACAACATTCGTCACCTTGCCGCCGGTGATGGTCACGGTGACGCCCACCTCGCTCAGATAACCCTGCGCACTGGCGGTGTAGGTGCCGTCGGTGTAGGTGTCGGCATTATCGGCAGCAGGCACGGTGCCGGTGTTGGCGATATAGAGGGCCAGCACGATGCCGAGGATGACGTCCAGCACCAGCATGAGGATAATATTGCGGGTCATGTGTTTTTTCATGGTCTGTGAAGTGCTCCTTTTGCGATGTTTGGGGTCCGCTCGTTACTTTGCGGGCTTGAAGCTGTCGCGCAGGGTCACGACACGATTGTACACGCCGGGGTTCTTCGAGTCGGGAGTGAAGAAGCCGGTGCGCACGAACTGGAACTTATCGCCGGGCTTTGCGTCGGCCAGAGCCTCTTCCAGCTTGCAGCCCTTGCGGACGACAACGCTGTCGGGGTTCAGATAATCCTTGTAGTCGCTGCCCTCGGGGATGGCATTCATGTTCGCCTCGGTGAAGAGCTTGTCGTACAGGCGCACCTCGGCATCCACGGCGTGGGCGGCGCTCACCCAATGGATGGTACCCTTGACCTTGCGGCCATCGGCAGGGCTGCCGTTGCCGGTCTCGAGGTCGGCGGTGCAGTGGATGACAGCGATGCTGCCGTCGGGGTCCTTCTCGACGCTCTCGCACTTGACGAGATAGCCGCCCATCAGGCGGACTTCGCCGCCGACGGTCAGGCGCTTGAACTTCGGAGGCGGCACCTCGGCGAAGTCCTCGTTCTCGATCCACAGCTCCTTCGTGAAGGCGACCTTGCGGGTCGTGGGGTCGTTGGCTTCACGGTTGGGGTTGTTGGCGATGTCGAAATACTCGGTTTTGTCGGCGGGGTAGTTGTCCACCACCAGCTTGACGGGATCCAGCACGGCGATGCGGCGCTGTGCGGTCAGGTCCAGCTCGCTGCGGATGCAGGCTTCCAGCTGGCGCATATCAATGAGGTTGTCGGACTTGGAGATGCCGGCCTCCCGCACGAAGGTGAAGATAGAAGACGCGGTGTAGCCGCGGCGGCGCAGGCCGCAGAGGGTGGGCATCCGGGGGTCATCCCAGCCGTCCACGATGCCCATCTCCACCAGCTCACGCAGATAGCGCTTGCTCATGACGGTGTTGGTCATGTTCAGGCGGGCGAACTCGCGCTGCTTGGGGAACTCGGTGCCAAAGATGTTCTCGATGACCCAGTTGTACAGCGGGCGGTGGTTCTCGAACTCGAGGCTGCACATGCTGTGGGTGATGCCCTCGATGGCGTCCTGGATGGGGTGGGCAAAGTCGTACATCGGGTAGATGCACCACTTATTGCCCTGACGGTGATGCTCGGCGTACTTGATGCGGTAGATGGCCGGGTCACGCATATTCATGTTGGGGCTGGCGAGGTCGATCTTGGCGCGGAGGGTCTTTTCGCCCTCCTTGAACTCGCCTGCACGCATCCGGCGGAAGAGGTCGAGGTTCTCTTCCGGGGTGCGGTCGCGCCACGGAGAGGGACGGGAGGGCTTGCCTGCGTCGCTGCCGCGGTACTCGCGCATCTCGTCGCGGGTCAGATCATCGACGTATGCCTTGCCCTCGAGGATGAGCTTCTCGGCGTACTCATAGCACTTGTCGAAGTAGTCGCTGCCGTAGAAGATGCCGCCGTTGGGGTCGGCACCCAGCCAGTGCAGGTCCTCGATGATGCTGTTGACATACTCTTCCCCTTCGCGGGCGGGGTTGGTGTCGTCGAGGCGGAGGTTGAACTTGCCGCCGTACTGGTTTGCGATGGACCAGTTGATATAGATCGCCTTGGCGCTGCCGATGTGCAGGTAGCCGTTGGGCTCCGGCGGGAAGCGGGTATGGATCTCGCGGATCTTGCCTTCGGCGAGGTCGGCGTCAATGATCTCGGTCAAAAAGTTTTTATCTGCCATAGTGGCGTTCCCCCTGTCAGGGCATAGCAAGCCCGGAATTACACGTTTGATACCCCTTATAATACACTATTTCCCGCTTTCCTTCAAGGTGGAAAGCCGAAGTTCCACCTGTTTTCAGCGTCGTTTTGCGAAAAAGCGTTCCCTGTCTCCCGCTTTTTGCAAAAAAAGCGAAATTCATGCTTGACATTCCGCACAGAATCTTATATAATAATCAAGCATTCAGCGAATGCGGAATATCTGTAGGGGTATAGCTCAGTTGGTAGAGCAGCGGTCTCCAAAACCGCGTGCCGTGAGTTCGAGACTTACTACCCCTGCCACAAGCGCACAGAGAGTACTCTGTGCGTTTTGTTTTTGTATTTTTCCCCCGGAATATCGGACTTTCCAAAACTTTTTTGACATTTTCCGAAATTCCTGCTTGACAACCGCGCGTTTCTCAGGTATAATAATACACGTTCCGGCGGTCAACCGCCAGAAACGATGCACTTGAGCGATCATGGCCCGGTAGCTCAGTTGGTTAGAGCACCAGCCTGTCACGCTGGGGGTCGTCGGTTCGAGCCCGATCCGGGTCGCCATTTGCTGCTATAGCTCAGTTGGTAGAGCGCATCCTTGGTAAGGATGAGGTCTCCAGTTCGAATCTGGATAGCAGCTCCATCGAGAAAAACCACTTGGATCCTTGAGATTCAGGTGGTTTTTTGTATTTCCGGTCATTTTTACCACCCGGTCTGCTTTTTGCTGCGCAAAAAGGCCCCCCGGCACCATGCGGACGTGCCGGGGGGCTTTGCAATATGGAGGAAGCAGGGCGATGCGGTATGCCCCGCCGGGGTAAGTTAGTGGATCAGCTCGTTATGAGCTGCGCCGTTGATGGTGAGCCGGGCCTCGTTCTCTGTTTTGGCATCCTGCTTCTGCTCTTCCTGTTTCGCAGGGTCGTTGTTTTTATCCTTATTTTCGGTCTCGGTATTCTGCTCAGGGTCAGCCGGATTTTCGGTATCCTCCTGCTTTTGCTTCTCCGTTTCGAAATCGGCTCATTGAGAGTGCCGGAAACTTCCATTCACAGCATATCGGACTGCCACCGGGCAGTCCGATATGCTGTGATGTGCTGATAGTTTCTTGGATGAGAACTGCCGACCCCTTGCGTCCTATTTTTCAAACAGGTACAGCAGGTATCCGTAGCCCTCGGCCTCCATTTTTTCATAGGGGACGAAGCGCAGGGCCGCGCTGTTGATGCAGTAGCGCACGCCGTTGGGCGACTCCGGATCGCCGGTGAACACATGACCGAGATGGGAGTCTCCGGCGCGGCTTCTGACCTCCGTGCGGCGCATTCCGTGGCTCAGATCCTCTTTTTCCACCACAGCGGGGCCCTCGATAGGCTTTGTAAAGGCGGGCCAGCCGCAGCCGCTCCCGTACTTATCTGTGGAGGAAAAGAGAGGCTCGCCGGTCACGACATCCACATAGATGCCCTTTTCAAACTTGTCCCAGAACTCGCCCGTGAAGGCGCGTTCCGTGCCGCTCTCCTGCGTGACGCGGTACTGCTCCGCCGTCAGCTTGTCCCGGATGGACTCCGCCGCGGGCTTCTGATAGTCACCCGGGTCGATGCGCAGCCGGGAAAAGAGCTCCATCTCCGTGCGCGGAATGTGACAGTAGCCGTTCGGGTTCTTTTCGAGGTAGTTCTGGTGGTATTCCTCGGCAGGATAGTAGTTCTTGAGCGGGCCGATCTCCACGAAGAATTTCTCGCTGCGGCCGCGCTCGATCTCCGCGATGCGCTTCACCGTTTCTCTCGCGCTTTCGTTGGTGTAGTAGACGCCGGTCTGGTACTGGCTGCCGCGGTCGTTGCCCTGCCGGTTTTGCACCGTGGGGTCAATGACATAGAAGTAGGCCAGCAGCAGCGCGTCAAGACTCACCTGCTCGGGGTCGTATTCCACCCGCACGGTCTCCCGAAAGCCCGTGTTGCCCGTGCAGACGGTTTGGTAGTCGGCGTCCTCCTCGCAGGTGCCGTTGGCGTAGCCGCTCTCGACGTCGATAACGCCGGGGATGGACTGCATCAGCTGTTCCATCCCCCAGAAGCAGCCGCCCGCCAGATAGATGACATTGTCTTTGGTATCCATATAGGTGATCTCCTCGTCGGACCGGTCAAAAGCCGCTCCGTCCATCTTTGTTTTCTGTCCGCTCTTTTCCTTCGGCACAGTCTGCTGCCCGACAGCGCAGCCGCTGAGCAGCAGCACCGAGGCGAAAAGCAGTGCCAATACGCTTCGATACATTGCGTTTCCTCCTTTCAGGGGAATCAGGACTCACTCCGACCCTTCGAGCGCCATGGGCAATGCAGCGGCGCACAGCAGGCGCTTTTTTAATCTCGCGTCAGCCCATATCGGCGGCGAGCGCCTTGTCGATTTGGGCTTGCAGCGCCTCGGCCTGCGCCTTGCCGGTGACAGCACCGACGATGGGCTCGCCCACGATATTGCCGCTGCGGTCAACCACATAGGTGGTGGGATAGGCAAAGATGTTGGTGGTAAACTTTCCCGCCTCACCGTCGGAGTCAAAATACACATTCTGATAGGTGGCGCCCTTCTTCATCAGCACGTCCTTTGCATCCGCGATCGCCGCCTTGTCACCGTCCAGCGTGAAGGTGTTGACGCCGATGAGGGAGCCGCCCTTCTCCGCGAGTTCCTTGTTCAGCGCGTCCAGCTCGGCAAGCTCTCCCACGCAGGGATTGCAGGTGGTGAACCAGAAATTCACTACGGTGACGGCGTTGCCGGAGAACAGCTCCTCGCTCTTCACCGTGTTGCCATCCAGGTCTTTGCCTTCAAAGGCGGGGAACTTCTGCATGCTGCCGTCGTCGGGAGGGTTGCTCGTGTCGCTGCCCGCGGGCATACTCATATCGCCGTCCATGGATTTCTGCATGATCTCGGGATACTTCTTTTCCAACTCGGTCAGCTTGTTTTCAATATTACTGATCTCCGTGGTTGACTCCTTCAGCCACTCATACTCCTTGTCGGTGAACTGCTCTTTCGCGGCCTCGACGGTATCCAGCAGGAAATCGCCGTAGTTTTTCCCGTCCTCGATCATTGCCATGCCTTTGTCAGCCTCCATATAGACCTTTTCCCACAGCTCGGCATTTTCCGACAGGATCGCGTTCTCCTGCTCCAGCAGCTCCTTGTGCAGGGTGAGCGCCTCCTCGTCGGTTTTCGGCTCGCTGGTCATGGCGGAACCGCCTCCGCTCATATCCGCCTGCTTGTCGTTGCCCTTTGCGCCGCAGGCTGCAAGGGAGAGCAGCATCATCGCGCCCAGCAGCAGAGCCAGAATCTTCTTTGCATTCATATTCGTTTCTCCTTAAGCTTTGTTGTTTTCTCGCAGCGTTGCTGCGTTTTCTTTCTCTTTCCCGCTGCCGAAGCCGTAACGGAAGCACACGGCGTTCGTCGGACAGGCGCGGATGCACATTCCGCAGCGGATGCACTCGGTATGGTTGGGCGTTTTCGTCACATCCACATCCATCTTGCAGGCTCTGGCACATTTCCCACAGGAGACGCACTTACTCTTGTCCACCTTCATCTGGAAGAGGGACACCCGGTTGAACAGCGCATAGAATGCGCCAAGCGGGCAGAGCCACTTGCAGAAGGGACGGTAGAACAGTACGCTCAGCACGATCACCGCCAGCAGGATGCTGAACTTCCATGTAAACAGCTTGCCCAGCGCCGCCCGGATGCCGGAATTGGCAAGGGACAGCGGGATAGCTCCCTCCAGCACGCCTTGGGGGCAGAGGTATTTGCAGAAGAACGGGTCTCCCATGCCCACATCGTTCACAAGGAACGCCGGCAGCAGGAAAACCATCACCAGCAGGACGGCGTACTTGAGGTATGTCAGGGGCTTGAGCTTCTTTGTGGAGAGCTTCTTTGTCGGGAGCTTATGCAGCAGCTCCTGAAACCAGCCAAAGGGACAGAGGAAGCCGCAGATAAAGCGCCCCAGCAGCACGCCCAGCAGAATGAGAAAGCCTGTGATATAATAGGAGAAGCTGAACTTGGAAGACCCCACTACCGCCTGAAACGCCCCGATGGGACAGGCTCCGGAGGCCGCCGGACAGGAGTAGCAGTTCAGCCCCGGCACGCAGACAGCCTTCCCCGCTCCCTGATACAGTCCGCCTTTGAGAAAGTTCGGCAGGTGCAGGTTGGTCAGCAGCGTTGCCCCTGCCTGGATCCAGCCCCGGAAGCGGGACATGGTCTGTGAAAGGCCTGAAAACGTTTTACCCAATGCCCACACACTCCAGACATAGTTTAATGGCCTTGCTCAGCACCGTCGCCGCCTCGCCCCGCCATACACCGAAGCACAGCATGGCGGTTCCGGCCATCAGCAGCGCGATCTGCGCCGCGGCCTTTTTCCCGCAGCTCATTTTTCATCACCCTTTCCGATTTTCTGCCCCCATCATAGCGCGGGAGAGTTAAAGTCTCTGTTAAGAACGAAAACTTAATGCAAACCTTATCTATTCTTGCTATAATGAGAGCAGCATAAAAACGGAGAAATAAAAAGGAGGGCTCTCATGCACCTTTTAGTAATTGAAGATGAACGCGCCCTGTGCGAGACGATCGTCCGCAGCCTGCGGCGGCTGGCCTACAGCGTGGACTCCTGCTATGATGGGGAAAAGGCGCTGGCGCTTCTGGGCGTGGAGCGCTACGATCTGGTACTGCTGGATCTGAATCTGCCGAAAAAGGACGGCATGACGGTGCTGCGCACCCTGCGGCAGACCGACCGGGAGACGCGGGTGCTGATCCTCTCCGCCCGCTGTGAGGTGGAGGACAAGGTGCAGGGGCTGGACGCCGGGGCGAACGACTATCTGGCAAAGCCCTTCCACCTGGCCGAGCTGGAGGCCCGCATCCGCAGCCTGACATTGCGGCAGTTCACCCAGCAGGATGTGCTGCTGAGCTGCGGAGGCCTGAGCTTCGACACCCGCTCCCGCACCGCCGCTGTCAACGGGCAGACGCTGGCGCTGACCCGCAAGGAAACGGGGATTCTCGAATACCTGATGGTACATCAGGGGCGGCCCGTGAGTCAGGAAGAGCTGATGGATCATGTTTGGGACAACAGCGTGGACAGCTTCAGCAATTCCATCCGCGTCCACATCTCCGCCCTGCGCAAAAAACTCCGCGCCGTGCTGGGCTATGACCCCATCCGCAACCGCATCGGCGAGGGTTATCTGATGGGAGGCGGGGAAGTATGAAGCGGCTTTCCCTGCAGTGGCGCATCACGCTGATGTCCGTCCTGCTCATCGGCATCACCTGCGTGGCCATGAATTTGCTGCTGTGCTCCTCCGGTGTGTACTATATGGACACCATTGCGGACAGCTTACAGGGCGGCGGCACAGTGATCCTGAATGATTGCGGAGCGGCGAGCTTTGACCTGCAGCTCATAGCGCCCAGCGAGGAGTTGACTATCGTCGTCGATGGGGTGCAGGGGCGCTTCCGCACCACCAACTGGTACATCACGGCGGCGGTAACGCTGCTCAGCGGTTTCCTCGCCTATTTTGTCAGCGGACGCGCCCTAAAGCCCCTGCGCAGCTTTGCTGCGCAAGTGGAGCAGGTACAGCTGAACAATCTTGCCGATATGAGGATCGATGAGGATGTGCTTCCGGAGTTCCGGCAGCTGAGCCGCTCGTTCAACCAGATGCTGGAGCGGCTGAATAACGCCTTTGCCGCCCAGCGGCAGTTCACCGGCAACGCCGCCCACGAGCTGCGCACGCCGCTGGCTCTGATGCAGGCGCAGTTGGAGCTGTTTTCCGCGGAGCATCCCGATGTGCGGCCGGAGACGGTGGAGTTCCTCACGCTTTTGCGTGAGCAGACGGAGCGGCTGACACAGATGACCAAGACGCTGCTGGAGATGAGCAATCTGCAGCAGGTGGCGCGGAACGAGCAGCTCCAGCTCGCCCCCATGGTCGAGGAGATCTTCACGGATCTCGCGCCGCTGGCGGAGAAGCGAAGCATCTCGCTGGAAGCGGAGGGCGACGCCGCCCTGACCGGCAGCGACGCGCTGATCTACCGTCTGCTCTTTAACCTGACGGAGAACGCCGTCAAATATAACCGTCCCGGCGGCTCAGTGCGGGTCGAGCTTGCACAGGGGCAGGAAAAGTGCATCATTCGCGTTTCCGACACCGGCTGCGGCATTCCGGAGGAATATCAGCGGAGCATTTTTCATCCCTTCTTCCGGGTAGACAAATCCCGCAGCCGCGAGTACGGCGGCGCGGGACTGGGACTTTCTCTGGTGTGGGAGATCGCCAACCTCCACGGCGGCTCCGTTTGGGTGGAGGAAAGCTCGGACAAGGGCACGACCATCGCGGTGGAGCTGCCGGCAGGAGCGGAAAACGATTTCTCCGGCCCGGATATCCCATAGCGCCCCTTGGCGGTTTCACGATGATCGTTTTTCAACCTCCACAATGTTATCGCAGCAGCTCTCGATCAGTTCCCTGTCGTGGGTGATCACGAGGATGGTTCTGCCGTTCCGCGCTTCGCTTTTCAGCCTTTCCGCGATCAGGCGCATATTCTGCCCGTCAAGGCCGCTGGTTGGCTCGTCAAGGATCAGTATCCCGCGGCCGGAAAAGACGGCGCAGGCGATGGCAAGGCGCTGCTTCTGCCCGCCGGACAGGGTGGACGGGTGCGCGTCCCTGTACTCGTAAAGCCCAAGCTCTTTGAGCAGGTTCCTTGCACGGCTCTTGCTTTCTTCTGTCAATCTGGTATTCAGCAGCAGCTCCTCCGCCACGCTTGCCGTAAAAAACTGTGTTGACGTGTCGTTGCCGCAGTAATAGATCTCCCTGCGCCGGACTGCCGCTCTTGCTTTTTTCCCATCTATCAGGATATGTCCCCTTGTCTGCCTTGCCAGCCCGCAGAGGATCTGCGCAAGGGTGGTTTTCCCCGCGCCGTTTTGCCCCGTTATGGCGGTCACCCTGCCTTTCGGAAAGGAGAGGGAAACATCATCGAAAATGACTTCTTTGCATATTCTTTTCGAGAGCCCTGCTGTCTTCAAGACGGCAGGGCTTTCGTCCAATACGGAGGGAGCGGGAGGGCACCTTCCCTCGTGCGGAGAACGCAGGCCCATCCCTAAGATGTCTGCTTTTGGCAGGAGGAGCAGATCCTCCGGTGTATACTCGGCCGCTATTCTGCCATCCCGCAGATATAAAAAGCGGTCTGCGATCCCCATCAGCCAGTCGATCCGATGCTCCGCGAGGAGCAGGGTAAAGCCCTGCTCCTTGAGCTGCCGAAGGGTCTGCGCAAGCTGCCGCGTCCCGGCGGCGTCGAGGTTGGACGTCGGCTCGTCGCACACAAAGACCTTTGGCTTCATGGCATATACGGACGCAATGGCCGCCCGCTGCTTTTCTCCGCTTGAGAGGACGTCAACTGCCCTGTCCCTCAAACGGGACAGCTTCAACGCCTCTATGGCGGCGTCCGTCCTCTCCCGTATCTCCCGGGTGGACAGGCCGTAATTCTCGCAGGGAAAGGCCACCTCTCCGGCAAGCTCGGAGGAAAAGAACTGGCTTTTGGGGTCCTGAAAAACGCTTCCCACCAAACGCCCGATCTCCCATGTGGAAAGCCTTGATATGTCCTTGCCGTCTATCCTCACACTTCCGCTGAAGGCTCCGGGATAATAGGACGGCGCAAGCCCGTTGACAAGCCTTGTCACGGTGGTCTTGCCGCAGCCGGAGAGCCCCGTCAGCACGACGCATTCGCCGCTTTTTACCGAAAGGGAAATGTCCCGCACGCCTCTGTCCGAGTTTTCGTATTGAAAGGAAGCGCGTGTAAGCTCGATCATGCCATGCTCCTTTCCAAAACCAAATAGGAAGCCGTGACTATCGCACATGCGGCTGCCGCGATGTGATCCCGCGCCCCGATCCTTTTCTCATAATAGCTGCCGCGCACGCCCGGACGTTCCGCGCCTCTTGCAACGGCGGAAACGGAAAGCTGATCCGCAAGCTGCAATACCCGAAGAAGAAACGGAACCAGCACATACTCCATGCTCTGCACGGGATGTGCGAGCAGCTGTCCCGCCGCGGTCAGCCCCCGGTTTTTCATGGACCTGCCCACACCCTTTAGTTCCGTCCGCATGGTAGGAAAGAAGCGAAAGACCACAAGAAGCCCGAGAATGAACGGGGTGGGCATACGGAGGCGGGATAAGAACGCGGAGAGCATCCCCGGCGGCGTAGTGATCAAATCCCATGACACCAGAAAGATCGGTGACAGATTCCAGAACATCAGAACATAAAATTCCGAAAAGACCGGCATGCGCAGCCCGTGGAAGCGGATGCCGTAGAGCAGCAGCGCCAGCAGCAGATAAAAGCAGCCATAGGACGCGGCAAGGCGGAAGTTCCGCTGTAAGACGAGATAAAGAAGCGCGCCGCCGGTCAGGATGCAGGTGAGCAGCACATTCCCGCCGATGGTTACTCCGGCAAAGACGCACAGCAGCGCCCACAGCTTGACCGGCACCGCAAAGGATGTGTCCGCTCTCATAGAACGCCGGCCTTCTGAAAATGCCTGCGGATCAGCCGACTGCCCACCATGCAGCCTAAAAAGCCCATCAGCGTCGTGAACAGCAGAATAAAGGCCAGCCAGCCGGGAGAGGTGTAGTAACGCACATAGGAATCGATGTAGCTCTGCTCCATGCCGCTTGCCAGCGCAAAATCGTAGTAGGTGTCCCAGAAGAACCAGATGGGCAGCAGATTGACCCCGTTGTATAAAAGGCTCGCCACCGTCCAGGCGGCGGTCAGCCGTTTCGGTTTTGGGCAGGAGCCTTCCTTCCAGAGAATCGCCTCGCAGAGGAGCCCCACGAGAACATAATAAGGAAGCAAGAACCAGTTTCCCATCAGCAGGAAGATCACGCCGAGGATCGTCATATAGATCAGCGTCACAAACCGCTTGCCGATCCGGCTGACCATGAGCATATAGACCGGCGCGCAGAGGAACATGGTGATCCCCACCGACAGCACCATGCTGACAAAGTCGTTGGCCATGCAGACCATATTGACGATGAGCTGGATCACGATCAGCACTGCGGAGAGCAATACCGTTGTAATAACATCCTTGACCGTCCACTTTTTCTTTTCGTCCATAAATCCATTCCTCCGTTTTCTGTTAATTTATACTACTGTTAAGAATCCGAGCATCCACGCAGCTATAATTTGCAATGCAAATAAAACAATCGTAAGGACCGATGCTCTGGTTTTTCTCTTTACGGCATGGCTGATCCCCGTGAAAAACCCGCAGATGGCCGCTGCAATTCCGAAATCACGACACAGGCGCCTGGAACCGTTTTGCCAATATATTTTTCGGAAACAGTGTTTGCGCCTGCCTCATATGCGTCCGGTGTACCGGATGCATATGCAGCGGGAGCGAGGAACGCGATCATAATCAGCGCCGCAAGAAAGCATTGGAGGGCCTTGTATCTCATCCGTCTTTCCATAGGGTCATGACTCTATCGTCAGTCTAAAATCACAGCAGTCTCCGCCCTGTCCGAGCGTCTTTGTCCGTCCCCATTTGAGCTTTGGATGCATATGCCCGTAGGCCTCGTCATCCGCGCGGCAAAAGCCGGCCACAATCTCCGGGCAGCCGTATTTCACACAGGTGTCCTGATAGGGGCAGGCCAGCATGTCGAAGCACATTTCCTCCTGCTCGGTTCGTATCCAATCAGCCCGAAAACCGCAGTCCTCTCCAAAGGAGCTTTTTGTCATTTTGGCAAAGAACCTCGGCACCAGCTTATACAGACCCGGTATCTTCATTGCCCCTTGGATTTTTGCACCAACGCCCGCTGCCCGCTTTTCATAATATCTATTCAGAAAAGCCGCCGCTTCCTCACGGGAGATTCCATTTCCCGTCATGGCGTCAAAGGCGGCGATGGCAGGATAGATGCGTTTCCTCGTATGCATATACATCTTTTTCGGCTCGTCGGCGTTTTCGTCTACGATTTCCGCATAACGTCTCCATGCATCTTCTATGATCGCCTCTGTCTTCTCCACGCCATACTGTTTTTCCATTGCAGGTACCGCTCCGGTCAAGTATCTTTTGTCTAACCTTCTATCCATGTGCTTTCCCGCCTTTCAGCGTCCAGCCGATCGCCCGGCTGCGCATTCCCACAAAGCGCCTGTACAGGCCGTCTTCGCGCATCAGCTCCTCATGGTTTCCGCGTTGAACGATCCTGCCGTTCTCCAGCACGATGATTTGATCTGCCGTGCGCACGGTGGACAGACGATGGGCGATCATCAGGATCGTTTTGCCTTTTGTCAGCTCCCGGATGGCCTTTTGCAGCTCCTGCTCGTTTTCGGGATCCACGCTGGCTGTAGCTTCATCCAAAATGACGATGGGTGCGTCCTTCAGGATCGCCCTTGCAATGGCGATCCGCTGCTTTTCTCCGCCGGAGAGGCTGGAGCCTCCTTCGCCGATCGTTGTCTGATAACCGTCGGGCAGCGCCATGATAAAGTCATGGCAGCAGGCTTTCTTTGCGACTGCTATGATTTCATCCTCGCTTGCGTCCGGTCTGCCAAACCGGATATTGTTCTCGACGGTGTCCTCAAAGAGATACACATTCTGAAATACGATGGCGAAATTCTTTAGAAGGCTGCCGCTGGTATATTCCCGCACATCCCGGCCGCCGAGCGTGATCTGTCCTTCCTTCACATCCCAGAAACGGGCGATCAGACCGACCAGCGTGGTTTTTCCGGAGCCGGAGGGACCAACAATGGCGCAGGAGCTTCCCTGGGGTACGCTTAAGCTGATTTGATGTAATACCTCCTTTTCCCCGTATCCAAAGGACATATTCTTCACTTCGATATTGAAATTTTCCGGCACAAGATCAGCCCCGTTTTCGTCCAGGGATGGAATGTCCATGATGTTATCCAGCCGGTCCAGAGAAGCCTCCACCGCGCGGGCAACGGAGGACATACTGCCCGCCACCTCCACGGCGGCATAGATCATGAAGCTGGACACGAGAAGCAGCAGACACTTCTCCGGCGTGATGCTTCCTCCTGCCAAAAGATAGGGCGCAAAAACCAGAATAGCCGCCCGTGCGAGCTTGAACACCGTCTGATAGAGCGCCGTCATTTTGGAAAACGCCTTTTCAAGCACGATATTTGCCTCTTTGCTTTCCTCGATTGCGGTGTCAACTGCTTTTCCGGTGCGCTCCGCCAGCCCAAACGCCTTGACTACGCCCATGCCCTGCACATATTCCAAAACGGCAGTGACCAGGCCAGCCTGGGCTGCCTGACGGCGAGGCGCGTGTTTCCTGCCGACCTTGCCGATAAGCGAATAAACAATGAGCGCCACAGCAAGTCCGGCCAAGGAGATCAGCCCGATCCGCCACTCATAGATCATAAGCCAAACGCTAATCACGATGGCGTGGATAAACCCGCCCGCCACATTTTCCATAATGGTAACGGACTGCTGCTCCAGATCGCCAAGTGTGGTCGTCACCGCCGCAGTGATATCCCCGAGCCTGTTTTCATTAAAATAGCCCATAGGCGCCCTTTTCAGGCGTTCGCCGATCTCCATGCGCTTTTCCGACCCGAACGCGAAGCTGCCAAGAGTTCTGGCATTGGCAGAAAGATCGACAAACACGATTCGCCCTGCAATGGAAACGATCATGATGCCAAGCGAGATCCAGATCGTGCTTTCAGGCATAACATCGCCGGAAAGCTGCTTCAGGATTCCTGTGAGCACCGTCAGAATGGCCATGATCGGGATCATCTCAAAGAATGAGCTGACAAGGTATGCAAGAAAAGAGCGGATAAGACGCTTCTTCTGTAAGCCCGAGAACAACAAAAGTCTTTGAAACAGCCTTATCATCCCGCCACCTCCTCTGCGGTATCTCTGCCCTGCATATGGGCTTTCCACAATTCCTTGTATAGATCGCTTGTTTCAAGAAGCTCCTCATGGGTTCCTTCCGCAGCGACATTTCCTTTCTCCACGACAAGGATCTTGTCTGCTTTTGTAATGGTAGACAGCCGATGCGCAATGACGATCAAAGTTTTTCCTGCTACAAGCCCTGCGATGGATGCTTGAATAACGGCCTCATTTTCAGGGTCGGTAAATGCCGTGGCTTCATCCAGCACCACGATCGGGCTGTTCTTCAGGATCGCCCTTGCAATGGCGATACGCTGCCTTTCTCCGCCGGAGAGGCGGCTTCCCGCATCGCCCGCCAGCGTATCATAGCCCTCCGGCAGAGCGGCGATGAAATCGTGACAGCTCGCTTTTTTTGCCGCTGCCTCGATCTCTGCGTCTGTGGCCTCCGGTTTTCCAATCCGAATGTTTTCCCGGATAGACAGATGGAACAGGAAGTTATCCTGTGATACATATGAGACAAGCTCCATTATCTGAGGGAGAGGGATGTTCCGCACGTCCACGCCGCCAATACGGACGCAGCCGCTCTCCGCCTCCCAGAAGGAGGCGATGAGCCGCGCGATGGTAGATTTACCGGAGCCGGAGGGACCCACAATGGCCGTCATACCGTTTTTTGCGCAGTCAAAGGAAATTCCATGCAAAACCTCCGTCTCTTTGTACCGGAAGGTAACATGATCGAAGGATACGTCGGTGTCCGCAAGGACAGCTCTCTCGGTCGGCCGCACAAGCTCCGGCTCATCCAGAAGATCCCCTACCTCTTTTACGGCGGAATCCACCATGGCCAGGCTGTCGGTGTACTGCAATGCCTGAATCAGTGGTTTTACGAGTCCAAGGGCGAGGATGATGCAGGTGATCAGCGTACCCGCCTCGACCCTTCCGTTTATAAAGAGCCAGCTCCCCAAGGGCAGCACGCCCACAAGCGTTGCCGTCAGGATGGAAAGCCCCATCACATAGTAGCCGTTGGTCTGCTTGAACCAGGTCACTTTGGCTGTCTCGTTTTCCGCCACGGCGTCGGCGTATTTTTTATATGAGCGTTCACCCTGATTGAACGTCTTCACCACTTCGATGCCGCCGATGTATTCCACCGTTGCGGCATCCATGTTCTTCCCTGCGGCAAGTACTCTAGCATATCTCTTCTCGTAATCCTTCATCATTCCCATATAGCAGAAGGCACCCACCGGAATCGTCACAAGAGAGATCAGCGCGAGTCTCCAATCAAGGCTGAAGAGGTAAACGAGCATTAGAACTGGGATCAGGATGTTGGCAGTGAGCTCCGGTACCATATGCGCCAGCGGAAGCTCCAGCTTTTCCACGGTGTCCACGATGATCGTTTTGAATTTCCCGGACGGCGTATCAAGGATCGTTCCCATGGGGACACGGGAGAGCTTCTCTGTTATCGCCACGCGGATATTCCGCAGAATGATAAAGGCAGACTCATGGCTTTTCATTGTAGAAAACGTTCCGAACCACACCTGCCCGAGATAGCCCGCAAACGCAATCAATGCCAGAAACGCCAACCTGCTGAAAGCATAGTCTTCGTGGCAGATCATAATGATCCCGCGGGACACCGCGATATAGGGGATCATGCCGCAAAGCGCCCCCAAAACCGCAAGCACAACGGAGCCGATCAGTTTCCCTTTGCACGGCTTCGCAAAATCCATCAGAATCGTCATCGCCGAGTTTTCTTTTTCCGTCATCATTCCTCACCTCGCAAAAGTCTTACAATCTTTTCTTTCTGCCCACCGGAAAGGTCCTCCGCGATTTCTCCGTCCCGGATGAACAGTATTCTTGTGCAGATCCGCATCATGAACTCAATATCATGTGTGATGATCAAAAGCACCTTGCCTTGCGTCGCAAGGCTTCGTGTCAAGGTGCCGACCTCTTCCATGCTTTTCAGGTCCAGTCCGCTGGTAGGCTCATCGAACACCAGCAGCTCCTTGCCGCAGATATCGCTCACCACAACCGCAAGGCGCTGCATCTGCCCGCCGGAAAGAGACAAGGGATGCCGTTCCTTATACGCCAGCAGATCCACCTTTTCTAATGTGCGGTCAATCTCGTCTCTGTTCGGAGCTTTTATGCCAAGCGCACATTCCGCCGCCACGCTGTCGGTAAAGAGCTGGTGCCCCACATCCTGCATGACCATGTATGCCTTTTTCCGTCTCAACCGCCGGCTCATCGGTTTTCCGGCCCACAAAACAGTACCGGAGCCGTTCTTTTGCAATCCGCAGAGCATTCTGGCGAGGGTCGATTTCCCGGCGCCGTTGGCGCCCGCAATGGCGATGATCTCTCCGCGGCTTGCCTGAAAAGAGATATCATTCAATACATACCGGCCGCCGAGACGGACGCTGATTTTCTGAGCGGAAAGCAATCCATCGGCAGCGATTGTTTTCACACCGCCCGATTCGGATACCGACAGATCCCTGACACGCAGTCCCATTCTGCGAATATCTGCTTCAGGCAGCGCCTTGAACGCTGAAACCTCCATGTCCGACGCGATCCGGCCATCCTGCATATAAACGACGCGATCCACAATGTCCATCAGATACCAGATGCGGTGCTCTGCGATCAGAATGGTCTTTCCTGATATTTTCGCCCGTTGGATCAAATCCACCAATTCTCCGATGGCCTTCATGTCGAGATTCGATGATGGCTCGTCAAACACAAGGACATCGGGAGCCGAAGCATACACGCTGGAAAACGCGATCTTCTGCTTCTCGCCGCCGGACAGTTCAAAGATATTTCGACCCCGGAGCTCGCTAAGATGCAGCTCCTCGGTAAGCTCATCCAATCGGGAGCGCAGAGCCTCTCGCGGAATGCCCCGATTTTCAAGCCCAAACACGATCTCGCTGTCCGTATCCGTATTGAAAAACTGCGTTCGAGGATTCTGAAAAACCGTCCCTACCGCATCCGATAGCGCAGCAATCTCTGTCTCCCGGGTATCCATACCGTTTACCTTCACCTGCCCCGAAAGATCGCCGTGGAAGAAATGGGGAATCAGTCCGTTTGCGAGCCGTGTAACTGTTGTTTTTCCACATCCGGATGGTCCGCAAAGCAGCACGCATTCGCCAGACCGAACAATAAGGTTCAAATCAAGGACTCCGCCGTTCCCGCTTTCAGCGTATGTAAAAGAGACATTTTGAAACGATATCATAATCAAAACACCCCTTTCATGCCCGCGTAGACCATGCCGGCAGCGAGCGCAGCGTAAGCAATTACCACCAGCAAATCAGCAAATGAAAACGCGATTTCCTCTATGCAGCTTCTTTCACCAGTGTGCTCAATGCCTCTTGTAATCGCTGCCTGCGTGATCTCGTCCGAAATTCTGGAAGCAGAAACAAGCAGGGGAACATAGACATACTCCATCGTCTGTATAGGATGGCTGATCAGCCCAGCCGTGGACGCTGATATCCCTCGCAGCGCCATGGCATCCCGTATGGAGGCCCACTCTTCTCTCATGGTCGGGAAATAACGGAGGGTAACGGCAAGAGCGATCGTGAGTCCTTTCGACAATCGGAGCCTTGTGACCGCCGCAAGAAATTCACTTACGCTTGTCGTTGCAATCAGAAAGCTGCCCAGCATAAAACAGGGAAGAAGCTTGCGGATATACACTGCAAACATATAGACGATCCCGCCGAAAGTCACGGGCAGCCTCGGTACGATAAAAAGCTGGATCAGCAGAAGCGTGAGAAAAAAAGCTGCGTATTTCAGCATTCTTTTCAGATTGCCGGAAGTGCTCAGAAGCACAAGCGGAATCCCCGCAAGCACACACTCCACCGCGATGCTTTTATTCATAAAAACGGAAACGCTTGTGACCGCGAGGATCAGAAGCTTCGTCCGTGGGTCGAGTCTCATTTATACAACCCCTGCTTTTTCAAAGTGTTTTTTCATAAGCTTCTTTCCAATCAGTCCGCCGATGATCGCGCAGACGATCGTCCCGATAATCATTGCGGGGATCGCCCACCAGGCAGCCCCAATCGAATGAATCACTCCTTCAAAGGAGGAGAAGTCACCTTTATTCTTCATAAAAGCATCAAACTGTGCGGGCATGACAACCATTGGAATGTATGCCCCCATCGGCGCAAGCGCCATGACGCAGTAGGCAAGCAGGTTTTTCTTAAAGGATCTGAAATCAGCGGAAGCGCAGATAAGATCCGCGATCAAGCCGAAGCCCAGGAAGAATACGGACATCATCCAGAACATTCCTGTAACAAACAGCAAGATCGCCGCGATTACACCGAGAATGGAGAGCGCTCCCTTCTTCGGTATTTTTGCCACATAGAGCATGAAAACCGTCCCCGTAAAGAGCGCCACGATCATTGGCATAAACGGGAAAGTGACCGGCGTCATCTGCGCAACACCGCCAATCACAAACGCCACCACAGCATAGATGAGCGAAAAGATGCCCACTGATATAAAGTCCCTTGTTTCCAGCTTCTTCGAATCTGGTTTAAGCATAATAAACGACCTCCAATTTTATATTGTTTAGTTAGAATATGCTAACTCGCGTGTAAAAAATTAAAGTGATCGTGCATTATTCCAGCCGGAGCAAGCCTTTCCAGCCAGAGTTGAAAAACTTTGCAAGCTCCTCAATATACCGCATCGCTTCATCTTTGGGCATATCATGGGCAATCGTCTCACATACCGCCGTAAAATAGGCGCTGGTGATCATGTGGTGAAGCTGCTTTGTCATTTTCCCGGAGAGCTTTCCTCTTTTGCGGAGAAGTGCGTAGTATTCCTCTGAGCACTCTACCTCCAGTTCCACAAGCTCCTCCAAGAAATTTGCATAGCGCGTACCTTCCGCCCGGCAGAGGATCAGCTTGAAGGCATCAAAATGGGCGTACATATATTCCACAAAGACGCGCAAATACTCAGTGGACAGCTTCAGGCTGTCCTTCGTCTTTTCCTCGGAGACAAGATCGAAATGAGCGGCCTGTGCGGCTTTGAACTGCTCCAACAGTCCCTTTGCCGCCTCGCCCACAAGATCTTCAAAAAGCGCAGCCTTATCCGGGTAATAGCCGTAGAAGGCGCCTTTCGTGAAGCCCGCCTCTGCGACGATTTTATTCAAAGATGCGTCCTTGAATCCTTTTTCCAGGAATTCTTTTTTCCCAACTTCGAGGATCTTCATTTGAGTCTCTGTACGTTCCATTGATGCCTCCTGATATACCGGCAGTATATACTACTGGTATATTATAACCGAGCAGATCGAGTTTGTCAATGAGGTTCGTGATTTTTCTGTTTGCCCAGTTCAATGCAGAGACTCTCTGTCCGCCTGTCCTGGATGCCTGCGCATATTCTTTTCAATACTCCAAGCATCGCCATACAGCGCAAGGCAGGAACACCGCAAGTGGTGTCCCTGCCTTTTCGGATAGGCTGTTTGGCAAACGCAAACCGCGTAAGCTGTCGCTAAAGTTATCGTCAGCGGCGGGCATCATTTCTCACTCCGCCAATGCCTTATAGAGCATGGCGCCCGCCGCGAAGCACAGAAAATACGGCAGCGCCGGGATCACCAGCTGCGCCGCAAGAATCGTCAGCACTGCTCCGATAGGCCCCACCACGCCGGAAAGCACACCGCCGAGAAACGCCCTGCCCTTGCTCTCGCCCTCCGCCCGGAGCGGCATGGAGATGATCGCTCCCTCGGGGAAGTTCTGAATGGCGATGCCAAGGGACAGGACAAGTGCGCTTGCCGTTTTCGTAAGGCGCAATCGTCATCTCGTAATCGTGCCATTTGTCGCAGCCGCCTTTCGCCCGCACAAATGCCCGGTCCATCCGTTTCCTCCAGAACGGCTTGTTGCAGTCCACGAACCGCAGCCTGCGGAAGATCGGGCCAGAAATAGAGGGTCTCAAAGGCTGTGACCGCATCGAACCAGTCGTCTGCGAAGATCATATCCGCCACACTGCCTTGCAGAACGGCGCAGCATTCAGCCCCCACCGGGCCACGGCACTGTGCCCGACATTCATCATGGCGACCATGAGCTTCCCGCCAAGCCCCACAGGCTTGCGGGTGTTCTCAAAAAATAGCATCTTGCCCTTCCGATTTCACACATTCCGCATAGGTCAGCAGGAACGAGGCTTTCAGAACAACGCTTTTCCGCACTGACCAACCGTTTTGCCGCAGGAAACGCAGGTATCCCTCGCTCGTCCACCTGCTGTGGAGGGGAAAGCCCGCCAGCTTCATGAAAAAGGCTTTGACCCTGCCGGAAAAGGAGTTCCCCGCGTGGGTGAAGGTGGGCGCGATGAGCACGCCGTCCTCTTTCAGTACCCGATGGATCTCGGCAAGGGCTTTCTCCGGCTGCGGCACGATGTGCAGCGCGTTGGACACGATCACTACATCAAAGGACTTATCCGCGTAGGGCAGGCAAAACATATCCTGCACCGAAAAGTGCAGCTTCGCCGAGCGGTCGTCCCGCTTGGCCTCTGCAATCATCTCCGCAGAGGCGTCTGTCGCCTCAATCTGCGCTGCCGCATTCACGATGTGCTTTGCGATCAGTCCCGTACCGGTGGCAAGCTCCAGCACCGTCTTGGCTTTCACGACCGGCCGGATCAGCGTATACATCTCCTCATACGCCGCCCGATCCTTTCGCATAAAGCGGTCGTAACAACCGGCATTTCTGTCCCAGAAGCTTTTTTGTTCACTCACGGCTGTCTATCTCCCCATGCGGGCATCCGTCCCGCCGCTGCCTGGCGTATTCCAGCAGGGCGGCACACGCCGGGCAAAGTGCCCCGTCCCTTGTCCCATGTACGCCCCGGCAATACCGGCGTACCATGAGGGTAACGGTTTCGATCTCCTTTTCCTTGTTCAAGCTCTGAGTTCCTTTCTGCTCTGCATCTAAGTTAGCCATCTCTAACCGCTTGGCGGAAGAAAAGGCAGACCGCCTGTGTGCAGTCTGCCTTGACTTCAGTCGCATATCAACCCCGGTTATCACAACGCCGTTGTCAGCGCAGGGGCCGGCAGCGGTTACTCAAGTAACTGATATGTACTGCTTCCGGCCATCATCCCTCGGGCCGATCCGATGTGCGGCTCTTTTGCTCTTGCTGTTCCAGCGTGTCCAGCAGCTGGCTTATGCTCTTTTTCCCGAACAGTATCTTTCCGCCGTTCAGCACGAGACAGGGTACGCTCATGACATTATACGTTTCCTTCAAGGCGGGGAAGTGATTCAGATCGTATGCCTCTGCCCTGACATTAGGGTTGAGGGCGGCTATGTGCTGGGCTGCAATCACCAGCTCCGGGCACATGGTGCAGGACAGCGAAACGAATATCTGCATATCTGTAGGTGCATCAAGAGCCTTTATTCGGCCCATAGTTTCCCCGTCAAGAGCCTGTCCCGGTCCGGCCACGTTGTAAAGCCCCATGATAAAAGAAGTAAATTCGTGTCCGCCCGGTACCCCGTGGAAAGCGAGACCGGAGTCGCTGCCGTCAGAGCGCAGCACACGCACCAGCGGCATATGCTCAGCGCCTTCGGTAGATTTTCTTACTGTGAGTTTGGGTGTGAGTCGTGCAAGCTCCTCCATATAGGAGCGGAGTTCCTCTGAAACAGCCTTCTCGTCAAGGCAAAGCTCCAGTATCAGGGGCTCCTGCATTCTTTCAAATACTGCCTCAAGCTGCTGCATTACCTGCTGCGGGAATATCCCCTCGGGCTGAGCCTCGCCGCCGGATGCCGCCTTCGTTTCTTTTATCTCAGGCTTTCGGGGGCGAAGACCAGTTTTTTCCTGCATGGCTGCGGCATACTTTTCCAGCGCAGTCGCAGCCTTTGCACCATCGCCCACGGCGGTGACCACCTGCCGCAGCTCCTTCACGCACACGTCGCCCGCGGCGTATACGCCCTCAAGGCTCGTCCGCTGCGAGCCGTCCGTAACGATATAGCCTCTCGGGTCAGTCTCGATCTTGTCTCGGATCAAGGCCGTTTCCGGCTCGTAGCCCGCAAACACAAACACGCCGAAGGTATCCCCATGCGGTGCGAAAACCGTTTCCTCCCCGGTTCTCAAATCTCTGTATCGCAGGCTCCGTAGAGCCGTATCGCCCGTGGCCTCCACCACTGCGGTATGGGAGAGGACAGTGATCTTCGGATGCTCTTTAGCGGCGCGCGACACAGCCTCGGCGCAGGTGAAGTCCTCCTCGCGAATCAGTATGGTGACGTGCTTTGCGTAGCGTGTCAGGAAAACGCTCTCCTCCGCCGCGGCAAAGCCGCCGCCTATGACAAAAACCTCCTTGCCGGTAAAAAACTCGCCGTCGCAGGTGGCGCAGTAGGCTACGCCCCGTCCACGGAACTCCGCCTCGCCGGGAAAGCCTATCATACGCGGATGGGCGCCCGTGGCCAGAAGCACGCCAAAGCAGCGGTATTCTCCGCGCCCGGTCTTCACGGTCTTGACGTCTCCGTCCAGCTCAAAAGCCGTGACCTCGGCCAGCAGGAACTCTGCACCGAAGCCCTCTGCCTGCTGCCGCATTGTGTCCGTCAATTCTCTGCCGCTGGTTTTTGCTACGCCGGGATAGTTCACGATCTCATTCGTGATAGTGATCTGGCCGCCGAAATGCTCCTTCTCTACCACCAACACGCGATAGCGTGCCCTGGCAAGATAAAGGGCCGCCGTAAGCCCGGCCGGCCCTCCACCTATCACGATCACATCATAGAGCTGTTCCATCTCCATTACAGCATCCCCACAAGGTCAAGGCTGGGCTTGAGGGTCTCGGCTCCGGGCTGCCACTTGGCGGGGCAGACCTGATCGCCGTGCTCCGCCACAAACTGGCTGGCCTGAAGCCTGCGGAGAAGCTCGTCGGCATTGCGGCCCACGTTTCCTGCGTTGACTTCGTACACTACGATCTTGCCCTCCGGGTTCACAATGAAGCTTCCGCGCTCTGCAAGGCCGTTTTCCTCGATATACACCTCAAAGTCGCGGCTCAGCGCATGTGTAGGGTCGGCCAGCATGGGATAAGTGATCTTGCTGATGCGCTCAGAGTGGTCATGCCACGCCTTATGCACGAAATGTGTGTCGGTGGATACGGAATAAACCTCGCAGCCGGCCGCCTTAAACTCAGCGTATTTGTTCTGCAAATCCTCAAGCTCGGTGGGGCAGACAAAGGTAAAGTCTGCGGGGTAGAAGAAGAACAGGCTCCATTTGCCCAGCACATCCTGCTTGGTCACGGTCCGAAACTCTCCGTTCTGATACGCCTGTGCGGAAAAATCGCTGATTTCTTTGTTAATAAGTGACATAGTTTGATCTCCTTTTCGTTTTAATTGGTTTGATTGGTTTGATTGCCGAATCGGGGGACGGCGTCATTCCATTGTCATGGAGGGCGCGGTGTAGACCCGTGCCCTCAGCTCGCTGTTGAGCATATACAGCCCCTTGCTGTCTCCGCCGAACAGCTCCATCTTGGTGATAAGGTCGGCGGCATTCTTCTCTTCCTCGCCCTGTTCCTTAATGAACCAGTCCAGCATCTGCATGGTGCGGAAGTCCCTGACATCGTATGCGGCGGCGTAGATGGCATCGATGCCGGCGGTGACGAGCCTCTCATGCGCCAGCGCCTTTTTCAGAGGGGTCATGTGATCGTCTCGTTCCCACTCCGGCTTTGCGATGGCCTCAAAGGTGACGCCCTCGCCGTTGTTCTGCAAATACTGATAGAACAGCATGGCGTGATCCCGTTCCTCCTGCGCCTGCACCCGATACCAGTTCTCAAAGCCGTCTAAGCCCACGGAGGCGTAGTAATTTGCAAAATCCAGATACAGATAGGCGGAGTAGAACTCCTTGTTGATCTGCTCGTTGAGCAGCTTCGATACGTTTGCGTTCATTGGGTGCCTCCTTCAGCGTTGTTTTCTTCCTGTTCCCTGCAATCGGGACAGATATACCGGATTTTAAGATCATACGAGAGGATATCGCATCCCAGCGCGTACTCGATCCGGCTCTGTATATCCGGCAGGTGAACGTCCGCGATTTTCCCGCACCGGCTGCAAATCAAGTGATCGTGCCGTTCCGTTCGGTCGTACCGGTCCGGCGAACCCGACTCGGTGATGCGGCGCAGCAGACCCTCCTCCGTCAAGGTGTTCAGATGCTTATACACGGTGCCAATGGCGATGCTGGGATGCTCCTTTTTCATCTCCATGAACACCTGTTCCGCCGTGAGGTGCCGCTGAAGCTCCGTTACGACAGCCAATATTTCCTCTGCGTATTTCGGCATACTGCCGCCCCCTAAATACAAGAATAAGTCTTATTCTTATATCTTTATTATATCCATATTCTTCTTTTTGTCAACTGCAATTGAATATTTTTCACTTTTTTTGCAAATATCTGTTGACATTTCCAACTGTGCCTGTTATAGTCACAGTATAAACTGTATCAGCAGTGAGCACAGTTACATTGGAGGTGTATTCATGCGTCAGATATTACTTTTTGCGGCACTTGCCGCCTCGCTTGCGCTGCTGAGCGGCTTCGCGCTGTCCAGAGCAAAAGAAGACAAGGCGGAGGACATGACAGGCAAGGCGGCGTATCAGAAGATCAGCGCCGAGGAAGCCTATGAGATGATGGCCTCGCAGGAGGTCGTGGTGGTGGACGTCCGCACCCGGGAGGAATACGACGGCGGGCATATTGAAAACGCCGTCCTTCTGCCTAACGAGAGCATCGGGAGTGAAATGCCCGAGGCGCTGCCCGACAAGGAGGCCACGCTGTTGGTCTACTGCCGCAGCGGCCGCCGCAGCAAAGATGCCGCTCAAAAGCTGCTGGCACTGGGGTATCAGAGCGTCTACGACTTCGGCGGCGTCATCGACTGGCCCTACGAGCTTGTGAAGGAGAGATAAAGGGTGGACAGTTCCTTTAATCTGGCCGTCCACGCGCTGGTCTGCCTGAGCCACAGCGGGCGATCACTCAGCAGCGAGGCGCTGGCGGAGAACATCTGCACCAACCCCACCCGCGTTCGCCGGGTGCTGGCGGGGCTGAAAAAGGCGGGGATGGTGGAGACCCGGGAGGGCTTGGACGGCGGCTACCGTCTGACGGCAGACCCGGCGACCCTTTCTCTCCGGCAGGTGGCGGAGGCGGTGAATACCCGCTTTGTGGACTGCGCGTGGCACAGCGGCGACATTGACCGGGACTGCGCCATCTGCTCCGGCATGGCGGGCGTGATGGACACGCTGTACCGGAACATGAACGAGGAATGCGCCGCCTACCTCTCGCACATTACGATCACAGATATTGAAACACGGCTTTTTACACAGAAATAGGAGGATATACGACGCTTCCCATTGCGACCAACCGCTTTGAAAGTGAATGGCCTGCGGGATCTGCTCCTTCTCCCGCAGCAGTTTGCCCAGCGCGTATGCGGAGCAGGGATTTCCGGCCTCTGCCGATTTTTGAAACCACTCTGCCGCCGCTTTTCGGTCAATCGATACGCCAAGCCCGTCCTGAGATGCCTTTCCCAGCTGGTGTGCCGCGAAGGACTTCCGGTTCAGCTCATCTCGCAGCCGTCTTTGCAGCGGGCGGAACATCCTCCCGCCGAAGTCAGCGAGGATGCGGCAGGCGCCACCCAGCCCCCCTGCCTTTAGTGGACAGTTT
>OBAB01000172.1_pt1 | contig 59682 bp, 41 predicted proteins | sample 1516501 | NCBI WGS metagenome assembly OBAB01 (sample SAMEA2579906, study PRJEB22360) | human gut metagenome
ATAATTTATAAACAAATATAAATAAATTATAAAATCCAACAAAAAAACCACTTGTCCAACATAACATTGAACAAGTGGTTTAATATTAACTAATTAAGTAAGTCAAAATCAATTATTTCTGAACTGAATCGTCTTCTTCATAAGCCTTGTTTAGTTCATCGATAACCTTTTGACCACCTTGTTGTAGCCATCTGTCTCTTTGAGCTTTCCATTCGTCTTCGCTGATTTGACCAACGATGAACTTAGTATTAGCCTCACTCATGATAGCTTCAAGCTGTGGACCTCTTGTTGAATATGTATCTGATACATATGGTTCAGCAGGGTTAGCAACTGTGTGAAGTTTGTTTTCATCATAAACTTCCTGAATCTTTTCAGCAACGTCTGTTGCATACTTAATTTGAAGTTTTGTAGCAACTATACCTGTTGAGAATTGGTTAAGGTCGTTATATTCTTTAGTTAGGTTAGCATCGTCCTTCTTAACTACATAACCGTCAGCGTCAAGGTCATAGTTTCTGCCTTCGATACCGTAGTTCATTAGGTTTAGAGCTTCCTGTTCATTAGCCTTATCCATTACGCCAAGAATGAAGTCAAGGTCTTCTTCTGTAGCAACAGATGTCTTAGGGAATACATAGTATCCGTCATAACCTGTTGTAGGAAGTGTTCTTGGTTCTGAGCTTGCGTCCTTTGTAACGTAACCGAATACGTCAACAACTGCGTTAGGATCGATAGCTTGGATATTTTGTGCAAGTCTTCTTGCTCTGTCGGCAACGTCGATGATTACACCGGCTTTACCTGATAGGAACTGCTCATTCCACTTATCTGATGAATATGTAGCCATATCTTGGTTGATAAGACCTTCGTTATAGCACTTGTTCATGAACTTAAGTGCCTCAAGATATTCGTCAAACATAAATGCAGGAGCAAGCTTGCCGTCCTTTAGACCATACTGGTTAGGAGCGCCCATCCAAATAGCAATATTGTTAAGAGGACCGTTAAGGTAATCTGTAACGATCATACCGTATGTATCATTAGCACCGTTACCGTCAGGATCCTGTTCCTTAAATGCCTTTAGTACATTATAGAAATCATCTATAGTCTTTGGCTGTTCAAGACCAAGCTTATCAAGCCAGTCTTTTCTGATTGAAACGCCGGCTCTACCAAGTTCTCTTGAACGATATACACCGTAAACTTTACCGTCGATTGATGTGTTGTGGTTTACAGTTGGATCTGTTTGAGCAAGATTTGGGAACTTTTCAGCATCTGTTAGCTTATCTGTAATATCCCAGAATGTACCTGCTCTTGAGTTTTGGATAACGCTTGAACTTCTTGAACCAACAAGCATAACCTGTGGATATTCACCTGAACCCATAGCAGCTGTAACCTTTTCGTCATAGCTTGTTGACGGTACCCAAGTGATATTTAGCTTTGTACCAAGAAATTCTTCAAGTTTTTGAAGAACAGGGCTGTCCGGTGATGCAGATTCTGTATTGTAAGCCTTTGTCATAACATTAATTGATGGATTTTCCTTGTCGATAGAAACTGCTTTTTGACCGCAGCCGGCAAGTGAACCTGTAAGCATTACTGCTGCAAGTGAAACAGTAGCAATCTTCTTCCAAGTTTGTGTCATTGTATTTTCCTCCTTAAAAATATATGTTTTTCTCTAATTAAGCGGCTATGCCGCAATAATTCATTTTAAACTACCCAAAAAAATTATTTTCTTAAATTAACTCTCTTAATTAACCCTTAACGGCACCGACCATAACACCTGCTGCGAAGTGCTTTTGTAGGAACGGATATACGATAAGAATAGGAACTGTACCGATAACGATAACAGCCATCTTCAATGTATCTTCCGGAATAAGCGCATTCGGGTCAGTTTGTGTTTCAGCTGTCTGCATTACGATATTTCTAAGCACAAGCTGGAATGGGAACTTTGTTGAATCTTCAAGATATAGAAGAGCACCAAAGTAGTTGTTCCAGTGACCAACCGCATAGAACAGACCGAATGTAGCCAAACACGGAAGTGACAACGGAAGTGCTATCTTTATGAAGATACCAATGTCACTGCATCCGTCGATAGATGCGGCCTCTTCAAGCTCTCTTGGAAGTTCCATAAAGAAGTTTCTTACGATAATCATATTATACGCACTGATTGCACCCGGCAAAATAAGTGCTGAATATGTATCGTACATACCAAGTCCTTTAACAACCAAGAACAACGGAATCATACCGCCGCCAAATACCATTGTGAAAAGAACCATATTAAGCAGTGGTTTTTTACCTATAAGATTTGATCTTGAAAGACCGTATGCCATTGTTGTTGTAAAGAATAGGTTGATAAATGTACCTATTGCTGTTACACATACTGAAATTAACAATGAATGGAATACTCTTGTACCCATATCGTTCATATCAAAAATTCTTGCATAAGCGTCAAGAGTAGGACTATCAGGAATAAAGAAAATCGGTCTTGTTTGAATTTCCGCTTCAGTCGCAAAAGACGCTGCAATAACGTATATGAAAGGTATAACCATGATAACCGCTATAAGAGTAAGTAATATGTATATTACCACATTAGCAATTATATCACCGACACTTCTTCTTTTTATACTAATCATGTCTTATTTTCCTCCTTCTATTAGAATAGACCATCCTGACCGGCCTTCTTAGCAAGACGGTTAGCTGTCTGAATACATATGATACTGATTACAGATTTAAACAAACTTACGGCAGTTGAATAACCGTAGTTACCCTGTACTCTACCTATTTGATAAACGTATGTATCGAATGTTTCTGATGTGATTCTGTTTAGGTCATTCTGCATAAGGATGATTTGCTCAAAACCTGTATCAAGAACGCTACCCATACGCAAGATAAACATTGTAACAACTGTGCCCATGATTGCCGGCAATGTTATGTATATAAGCTGTTGGAAACGGCTAGCACCGTCAACGATAGCTGCCTCGTATTGTTCTACGTCAACACCTGCCAAAGCTGCAAGGAAGATGATTGTGCCCCAACCTGTTTCCTTCCAAATGTTTTGGATAAGAAGTACCCAATAAATTGCGATAGGACTTCCAAGTGCATTTAGGTTTTTACCTGTCATTGACTTTACGATTTCATAAAGCGCACCACCGCTCATACCCTCCATTGACGGAGTCTTAACAAGCATGAATGTGATAGATGCGATGACAACCATTGATACAAAGTGAGGTACATAAACAAGTGTTTGAAGAACTTTCTTATACCATTGTACTTTGATTTCATTAAGTAACAGTGCCAAAACAATCGGCAACGGGAAGAAGAATATAATGTTCATTCCCGAAATGATTAGAGTGTTTCTCAATAGTTGCAAGAAACTTGAGTCTGTAAAGAAGTTCTTGAAGTTATCAAAACCAATCCAACCGTTAAAGAAGTTTGAACCGAAGAACGGAATTCCTGCGTAGTAATCTTTGAAAGAAATAAGAATACCCCACATCGGAACAATCTTAAAGATTATAAAATACAAAAAACCGGGCAATAATAATAAGTACATCCACTTATCTCTCTTTATTTGTGCCCATCTTTTTTGTTTCGCCTCTGCTTTCTCCTCAGGTGAAAGCACGACTTTCTGAGCTTTAGCCATAGTAGACCCTCCCTAAAAAAGTTTACTGTTGTTGTTTCAAGTCAATTGAAATCAGCAGAAACCGGGCAAGTATCCGCAAATTGCACAAAGACTAAAAACTGATAAATATATTATAGCTTATTTTATTAACTTTTGCAATAGATTTTGTGAATAAACTGCAAAAATTATTAATTTTTTTTGTGGTTTTGTATAAATTCACCACTCAAATTATGTTTTCGCATAAATATATTTAAAACGGTATTACTTATAATAACACTTCAACCGTTTAAAAGTCCATAAAAAAATCAGTGGTTTTTTGTTCAATTTAACGATAATAAAAATGACGGATTTTAGTCCGTCATTTTTATTTGTTAATTATGACTAAAAGTTTTATTCGGCTAAGAATTTGTTAAGTCTGATAACTTCGATACCCGCAAGCATAACAATACCTGTACCGTGTGTATCGTTTAAGTTCCAGCCAAGTTCATACTTATAGTAGTCGGCAATAAACGAGAACTCACTTCCGCGGCATACGCCGTATACGTTACCGTTTGAGTCAACACTTGTCTTAGAAATACCTTTCCAAGCCTTGTATATAGCCTTAACGTACTTTTCAGGATTCTTTAGCCAGCCGAAACGAATACCTCTTGAGAACGCATATATAAACATTGATGTACAAGATGTTTCAGGATATGATTCGTGGTCGTTAAGTACCTGGTGCCACATTCCCTCATCGTCCTGCAATGCAAGATAACCCTCGCATAAAGTGTTAAGGAAATCAATAAGGTCGTTTCTCTTTGGATGGTCCTCAGGAAGGACTTCAAGCAATTCTGTCATTGAGAATACTACCCAACCGTTACCGCGTCCCCAAGGAACGTTTGTCTTTGAATCATATTTAAAGTCATAAACGTGTGACATAATCTTTTCTTCCGGCATAAACAAACGCTTCTTAAAGCCGAAGAACTGATTTGCCGCATCGTCAAGATACTTTTGGTCGCCTGTAAACTGTGAATATCTTACAAGGAACGGAACTGACATATATAAATCATCCGCCCACATAGTCATATTATGGAAGTGGTGCATCATTTCCTTACGGAAGAATGTACCATCCTCAAGTCTTGACTGGTGGTTGTAAATATAATCACCGACATAATCGGCAACTTTCTTTACGTCACGAAGTCCAAGATACTTGTTTACTTCAAGCATCATTGACGCAAACGAACCGCAGTCGTCAAGGCTGTCGATACTTGTAAGCAAGTTGTGTATACTCGTAGCACCGCCGTACTGCTCTTTATCCCAAAGTGCATATTCAAGCGTATCAATACATAATTGAACGTGGTCTTTTATGTAATTCTTTATATCTTCCGAGCCGATTGCAATGGCTGTATGAAGAAGTCCGTACATTGTAACACCCAATGGGTAGTTCCAACGACCGAACAGTGTATTTTCGTTATACGGTCTTACGAATGTATCAGGTGCGTCCAATCTCCAATATGTAGCAGGCTCACCGACAATGTGAAGCATATCAGACGCAGTGTCAAACGGAAATTCAAAATCGTTTACGAATGTACCGATATACATCCATACGTCATCTGTACCCTTAACTCTTGCCGCACTTTCAAATTCAACAGTGTCACATTCAAGTGTGTAACCCCAGTCGTTGCCGCCGCAAATACACTTTACATATACGTCATATGTGCCCAATGGAAGCTGGGCGTCAAAAGTTTCTTTACCGCCGTTTGTCTTGAACACTTCTTTCTTATCTATATACACAACAGTTTCACCCTTTGTATCAAGAGTAAACTTGTGTGTTGTGTTGTTAATATCGTCAGCAAATACCTTTGTGTAACCTACGGCATATTGACCGTTAGGTGTACCGAACATACGAGTCAGCTGACCTTTTTTCATTTCGTCGTCAGACCAATTTATTATAGGATAAAGCTTTTTGTCAAAATCCTTTTCGCTCATACCGATTTCAAATTCAGGTACATAATCGTCCGGAACAAGTTCCGTAAACACAAAGCCCTCTTGACCGTCACGTTCCTTTGTCGGCATAAGTGTGTACATATCCCACTTACCGATCCATGTACCGAACTGACCGCCAAAGCCCGCCTTTGTCTTTTTGAACTGAATTCTGATGTCGTTCCAACCTTCTTCAACATCCATAAATACACGCGTTGAAGTTTCAGAATATCTCTCTTTGAAAATATCAGACTTATATGCAACTTCGCCGTTTACATATACAACCATAGGTCCGAAACAGTTTATATCCCAACCGAATGAAGATTTACCGGCTGAATAGAACTTTGTGAATGCCCATACACATTCCTTGTCCTTGCTGTCAGGGAAAATCTTGTTAAAATCAACAAGGTATCTGTAATCAGTTGTACGAACGATACCATTGTTTGTGTATGCACGATAATAAAGTCCGTGCTTTAGATTTTGTCCCATATATCTGTATGCAAGCGATGAAATTATCGCCTGCGGGTCAGTGCCCTCGTAAGCGTTAATGCTTTGACTGTCATCAAAATAATAACCCATTTTACTACTCTCCTTAAAAACTTTTCTTATTAGTTTATTATATCATTATCCTTTGTTGCTTGTCAATTAAAAATCAGTTGTTTTGGTTTTATTATTCGGTGTATATTTCGTCTGAATTTTCATCACCGTGCGTTTAAATACCAATAGCAGATACGTCACGGCAAACGCCATTACCGCGACAATCAAAATCCACCAAGCCACACCGGGCATACCGTGCAGATTAAACCAACCGTATTCGCGATAGTTAAGAAAATAGTACGGAAAATTCGTTCCGTTTGAATATGTAACCCCTTTTATCGAAATCAGCAACGTCATTGCCAAATACAAAAGCGGTAATATAAAGCCAAAAAAAGTCATTTTCCACTTATATTCAAATCCTCTGTCAATCATCAGAAAATCTATCATCGCCAAAATCGGTGCAATTATATGCAGACTCAGATTTTTCATTGAAAACAAATACACATTATCCTTGAGCGGTGCAAGCAGTAGTGCCGCAACTGTAAGAGTAATCGTCATTGCCACAGTAATCATAAATTTAAGCATAAACAGCGGTTTGGGAATGATTTGTTTCCCTTTTATGTTTTCCACAATTCTCAACACAACAAACACGCCGAAAATAATAACCGTTTCCAAATTACTTATAATCGTAAAATACAAATATGTATTACTGCTAATAAATCCGCCGTCATCTCTTGCTTGCAGACACACTCCCCAAAATGCGAAAATAATTGTCGCGATTTTCAGCAGTAATTCAAATATAAAGCATATTTTCCTTTTCATCATATCCCCTCCGCTATACATTCTTTTAATGTATAGTACAAAAAAACATTGTCATCGGTGCATTAACCCAATATCGCTTTTGCTTTAAGTATTGCAATAGCGGTTTTTGCATCATAAATTTTATTATCCATTACCATTTGATAAAGTTCGTTAAGGCTGTATTTTGACACATTCAAAAATTCGCCGTCATCAAGATTTTGTCCGACAAAGGTAAGTTTTCTTGCAAGAAAAATATTAAGTTTTTCTTCACAATATCCCGGTGTTGCATAGTATTCGCCGAGATGCGTAAATTCCTCCGCCTTGTATCCCGTTTCCTCAATAAGCTCCCTTGCGCCACATTCCAAAGGATCTTCGCAGTACTCCATTTTGCCGGCAGGGATTTCAAGCATTTCCGACTTAGCGGCAATTCTGTACTGCGTAACCATAAACACCTTACCGTCCCCGTCCACCGCAATAATTCCGACACCGCCCGGGTGACCGATAAGTTCACGCGTTGCCAAACGTCCGTCGGGAAGTTCGACTTTTTCCTTACGCACCTTTATGATTTTACCGTCATAAATTTCTTCGCTCGACACTGTTTTTTCTTCAAAATTCATTATATTTCACCCTTTCGACAAAATCTTTCAATAGCAGGTTTAACATTCAGCATTTCTTTCAGATTTTCAAAATCCTGTTTTGACTTTTCGTTTTTCTTGCCCGTATACACCGCACGAATCATAATATTTTTAGGTGTTTCAAGCGGTGATATATACTCAATCATACTAACCTTATATCCGACACTTTCAAGATATGCCGCACGAAGTCCGTCCGTCAATGTATCTGCAAGTCTGGCTTTTAAAATGCCGTGCTTTGTTATCGCCTCAAACGGTTCATACAAATATTGTTTCAAAATATCCTTATGACAGCACGGAACAGACACAATCGCTCTCGACTTTGCTCTTATACCGAGTGCAAGTGCCATATCCGTTGCGGTATCGCAAGCGTGGAGCGACACAACTATATCGGGTCTTATTGGCGGTGTGTACTCCGTTAGGTCAGCTTTGATAAACTCCATATTGTTGTAGCCAAGATTTTTAGCCATTCGCTTTGACGCCTCTATTACAGTTTCGGAATAGTCAACACCGATAAAATGACACTTCTTTTTAAGTATTTCTTTCAAATAGAAATTCATAACGAATGACAAATAACTTTTACCGCAAGCCGCGTCAAAAATAACATATTCGTCCCTGTCACCGATTTCTTTAAGCACACCCTGCATTAATTCAACAAAATAATCTATCTGATTATACTTACGGATTTTATCATTTTTAATCTTGCCGTTCTTGGCAAGTATGCCTATTTCTTCAAGCAAATCTTTCGCAAGTGCGGGATTTACGACATACTCTCTGCCCGTCTGCACAACGCTCGTCTTATTTATCTCTTTCGTAACGTCCTCGTGACGCATATTGACTTTTTTATCGTTTGCGTCAATTACTATCTTCGCACCGCGTTCACTGTAAATTATCTGTGCCTCGTCATATTTAAGCAGTTCTTCCGCGATTATATCCCACAAATCGTCTTTTTCCACATTGCGTTTAACCGCTTGGTAATCAAGAGTTATATCGTCCGTATACAATATTTTTGCAGGGAAATTCTTAGTTCCCGACTTTAAATTAATAGTAATATCATTAAAAAAATCTTTGTTTTCTTCCATTCTCGAAACAAGTCCGCCGAAAAACAAATTTACTTTTGAAACAGTTTTCTTATTCATTATTTCTCCCTATTTTCTTTGTTAATTTTACACTATCATTCTATCATTTAAGCCTTACGCTGTCAACAAAAAAGGACAATCTCTGGGATTATCCTTTTTAATCATTTTTCTTATTTTTTCATATCGGCATAAGCCTGTCCTTTTTCGTCAAGAACAGCTTGATAACCTGCGTCAAGGTATTCCTTGCAAGCCGCCTCATACTTTGCGTCAAATTCTTCAGGCTTACAGTTAATCAAATCAACCTGAATAACTTCCCACTTACTCTTTAAAGTTTCGGCATACTGTGAAAGGCTGTCGATTGATCTGTCGAACAAGAAATCTGTATACTTATATTCCTTAGTCTTTTGATAACCGTCATATGACTGTTGAATTAAGTCCTCAAATCCCGCCGGTGCGTATGTTTTCTTTTGTACGGCAAGGTTTTTCTCGTCACTGCCGTAGTCCTTACCCTCTGTTACAAGGCACCACATATCTTTATTTGAATTGTAGTTCAATCTTTCTTCACCTGTGTAATCGTCAATAAGTACAGGAATTTCATCCTCAACTTTATATGTAACGTTTTCGATACCGTTTTGCATTACGAACAGGTTTTCATCTTGTGCAAGCCACTCAAAATACATTAGCACTGCCTCAGGGTGTTCACAGTCAACACTGATACCGCTTACCATACCAAACGGCCAATCTGCTCTGCCGGCAGGCTTTGTGCCCTCCGGATAACCTGCACCTGCATCAAGCACTGCAACCTTTGCGTCTGGGCAATTTTGAAGGAGTGTTTGAAGTACAGGAGGATTTTGTGACAAATAGAAACCGAACACGCCTGCTTTACCCGATACAAAATCAGCTTGCTTTTGATTGCCGTCCTTGTCAAGGTACCATTCAGGACTGATAAGTCCGTCGTTATAAAGCTGATTCATATACTTTAATTTCTGCTTTGTTGCGTCATATGTAAGCGACGCAACCGTAATATCCGAATACATCGCGTTATCTTCTTCCGAAAGCGGATATTCTCTGTATTCATAGTTCGGGAAATATGCATTATAAAGACTCTCTGTTGCCGGAATTGTATTTTCGCCGCCAAGCTTTAATTCCTTAAACTTCTTTAGTGCATTTACATATTCCTCTTGATTTGTCGGCATTGAAAGTCCTGCTTTTTCAAGCCAGTCCGTACGGATAAGAGTTACCCAGTTATAAGCCTGCGGACGAGTTGCCGCAAGAAAATATCTTTGGTCGTCAACCTTTGTATATTCCTCCAAATCCTTTGTCTTTTCATAGAATGTCGGTGCGTATGTCTTTAACACGTCCTCATCAATCGGCTGGAACGCTCCTCTTGAATAATACGAAATCATCGTCGGATAGTCATAGCTGAAAAGAATATCGGGTTCTTCGCCTGCCGCAAGCAATTCATTAAATACCGTTACATCTTCCTTACGCGTAACAGGTACAAATGTCATTTTGATATTGTACTTGTCACCGAAATTCTTTTGAACATAATCCGTCCAATAGTTGTTGTCTACGTCTGCCTGTCCCTGCATACCTCTGTCATATACAGGTATTTTAAGCTCAATTTGCTCATCATAGGCTTTCGGGCCTGTAAGCTCCGCTTTATCCATCTGCATTTTACCCTTACCGCCGCATGACGCAAGCAAAGATACCGCAGTCACTGTGCTTAGTGCCGCACACAATACTTTCTTTAAATTCATTTTTCTTTTCCCCTCTCTTTTTACATATGTTTTTCATTATTCTTTTACTGCACCTATCATAACACCTTTAACAAAATACTTTTGTATAAAAGGATAAACAATTACGATAGGAATAGTTGCAAACATAATACAAGCCGATTTCAAAACTTCCTCAGCCTGCATACTCTCCCCTGCGACTTCCTGCGAAACCGACGAATTTGAACCTGCCGCATTAACAAGCTCATACAACTTTAACTGCAACGGTTTAAGCGGTGACTTTGTTATAAAGTAAAGTGCGTCTTGGAATGTATTCCAACGACCTACCGCATAGAACAGTGCAAGTGTCGCCAAAACAGGCACCGACAATGGCAATACAATTCTAACCAGTACAATAAAGTCGTTACAGCCGTCAATCGCAGCAGCCTCCTCCAAACTTTGCGGTACGCTGTTTTGCATAAATGTACGAAGTATTATCAGATTATATGCCGAAAATGCAAGCGGAAGTATCAAAACCGCCGCCGTATTTATAAGGTGCAACTGGCTCATAAGTATGTAATCGGGAATTGTTCCGGCAGTGAAGTACATTGTTATAAGGAATATTACGCCTATAACTTTTCTGCCCTTCAGACGTTTTCTTGACAGTGCAAACGCACCGCATATTGTAAGGAACATACCGAGTGCCGTAAACGCAATCGTCACAAACACCGTAAACCACAATGAACGCATCATTGTCGCATCACCGAAAACCGTCTTATATGCGTCAAGATTGACGTCCTTAGGAATAAGGAACACTTGATTTGACATTACCGCACCGTTACCGCTGATTGAAACCGAAAGAACGTGTATAAACGGTATAAGACACAAAAGCGAAAGTACAGCCATAAACACATATATAAACACATCTGCCAAAACATCAGTAGCTTTTCTTTTCATTATATTATACCGTCCTCTCCCATAAGTTTTGCAAACTTATCCGATGCAAATACGAAGATAAGTCCTACGACCGACTGGAACAAACCAACCGCCGTTGCGATGTTATATCTGTGCGACTGCAAGCCGACACGATAAACGAATGTCGAAATAACGTCCGAGAAATCTCTTACAAGCGGATTATCCAATGTATACGGACGTTCAAACGATATACCCAAAATTCTTCCCAAACTCATTATCAGCATTACAACGATTGTCGAACGAATACAAGGAAGTGTTATATTCCATATTTTTCTCCATCTGCCTGCACCGTCAACCGTTGCCGCTTCGTAAAGGTCAGCATTAATACCTGTGATTGCGGCAAGATATATAATCGTACCCCAACCCATGCTCTGCCATACGCCGATTAAACAGTACGACACAAGCCAATGCCATTTTTCCGTTAGGAACGGTATGCTTTCTCCGCCGTGACGCATTATAAGTACGTTCACAAATCCCGTAGACGGTGACAAAAGCTGATAGAATATACCTGCAATGATTACCCACGAAAGAAAATGCGGTAAATACAAAACCGTTTGGCTGATACGTTTGAAATACTTATTGCGTATTTCATTTAATAATATCGCCAAAATTATAGGAGCCGGAAAACCGATTATAAGATCAAGACCGTTAAGCACGATAGTATTACGAAGTGCTATGTAAAAATCTTTCATTTTGAAGATTTCCTTAAACGCGTCAAAACCTATGAATTTCGCCCTCTCAAAACCGCCGACAACGTCATAATTAAGAAACGCTACCGCCAACCCCAAAAGCGGTAAAAACTTAAAGACTATCGCAAATGCCAACGGAAAGAACAACAGTACATACAACTGCCAGTCCCTTTTCAGATAGTATTTAAAGCCTTTTTTATCTCTCTCTTTTAACTTTTTACCCTTTTTCATTAAACAGCTTTACCCCCTCTTTTTACCTTAATTTGTTACTATGCAATATAAATACTATCATTTTTTATGCAATATGTCAATCAAATTACGTTTTTTATATAAAAAAGCCGTCTTTTTATACAAAACAAAAAAGGACGTTTTAAAAACGTCCTTTTTGAGTGTTGTTGTTTATTTTTTAATTAATCGGCTGCCATTCCACACATAAACCGCATATTTACCTTGCGGCAGATTTACCGAAACGATCTCTGCCGTATTTGCGTTTACTTCTTTTGACACGTTTTGTACACTGTTTATGACATTGTTTTCGTCATAACCGATTACAATAACACTTACCTTTTTCGTACTGTCGGTATTGTTTTCAATTCGTGTTTTGACATTCTTTTCATCACTTGCAGTTTGGATATTGACTTCTTCATTACTGCTTGAAGAATGTTTATATACGTCAACCGACGGAATAGCTTTTCCGTCAAAATCGAAAAGTGTTGTGTTTTCGACAACGTTAACGTCTGTCTTATCGTCACTTTCCTTTACAGCCCAACCCGACAAAGACACATTTTTATTATCTTTATCTTCAACGTGAATCATACAAGGGTCCCAATAAAGCACACCCAGACATCTGTTATCGTCAACGCTTTTTAATTCGTTGAAAAGTTCTGCCATAAAATTTTTATGTCCTGTCATTGTCGGCGGATAAATGTCCTTATACACATCTGAATCCTTTAACTGTCCCGCATAACCGTCTTTTCTTGTTTCGTTCCAATTAAAACCTGTTTCCATAATCATAATGTCTTTGTCGTACTTCTTTGAAATTTCATTACAAAATTCCTTACAGGCTTCCGCATTGTTGTCCGTCCATGCAGGATAATATGACGCACCGATTACGTCATACTTTGCACCGAGTTTGTCAAGTTCATCAAAGAAATATGTGAATTTGTTTGACTTTGAACCGTCGTCAAGGTGAATTATAACTTTTGAGTCCTCCGACACCGCCTTTACCGCGTCATATCCGGCATTGATAAACTTAACAAGACCTTCCCAATCTTTCGGGCATTTTATATCTTCATCTGCGTTTTTATCGTCACCGAATACAAGTTCAAATCTATCTCTGTTCATACTTGCATCATATGTGTTGCCGAACGGAAACAACATTCCGCCGCGAATTTCATTGCCAAGCGAAACATATTCGGGAACAGTCCCCTGTGCCTTTAGCTTTGACATAATATCATATGTATAGTTGTATACTATTTCCGCAAGTTTATCTTGAATTTCCTCTCTTTGTTCACTTGTCATTGAGTTTAGAAAGTCCGCATTCTTAACGTCATAGCCAAGCTCGTCTTTAATCTGCTTAACCCATTCGGACGGGATAATCTGTCTTGAGCCGTTCGACCAATAATCGGAATAATTAAACGTGAACTGTATCCCCATACCTGCGTCCTTTGCACGTTTGGCAAGCTTCAGACAATCCTCCTCATCCTGAAAACCGCTCGGAAGATAATACACGCCATCACCTGTACCCTTGCCCGGTGTATTGCTAAGACGTATTCTCGCCATATTCATACCGTTCTGTGACAAAAATTCAAATGGGTCAACCTTGTTTCCGTCACTGTCTTTATATTCACCGCCAAGGCTTTCGATATAATCAACTTCGGTCATATCGCCGCCTTGTATAAAGCCGTTTTGCTTGTCCGTCTTAACAAGGTCAACGTCCGATACTTCAATCACGCCGTTTCCGTCAGTACCAACACCGATTGTGCATTTACCGTTTTCAACTTCAATTCCTCTTACGGTAACCTTAACACCGTCAGTCGAAACAGGTAAAACCGTACTTGCCGCAGTGTATCCGTCCGACACTCCGTACAAATATGACACACCCTCCTCCGAAGTATTTTTACATACTGCCGTAAGGTCATAATATCCGTTTTCAAGATTAGTTACTTCAACGCTTTTACCGCCCGTAACGTCACCGCTGAAATCAACGCTTTGTGCATATGCCACAGTCTGTAAAACAGCAACCGCCGCTATAACCATTAATATCTTTTTCATATAGCACACTCCTTTTTATTGTTTTAATATTTTTCTGCTTCTTATTGTAAACATTATCGTTGTACAGCTTGCCGCAACGACATCACTTACCGGCTCCGCCAAAAGCAATCCCCACACTCCCATATTTGCGATATTCGGAAGTATAAGTGCAAGCGGAAACAGAAGTATAATTTTTCTAAGGCACGCAAGAAACATTGATATTTTCGCCTCGCCCAATGCCAAAAACGTCTGCTGACATGCACACTGTGCACCCATCACAGACATACCTGCAAGGAAAAGACGAGTTGAGTTTATACCTATATCTATAAGCTCTTGGTCATTTGTGAACATCTTCAAAAACGCCGTTGGGAACACTTCGACAAGCGCAACCGCAAAAAGAGAGAAACATATACTTACCGTAAATTGAAGTTTAAACGCTTTTTTCACTCTGTCAAAACGCTTTGCACCGTAATTATATCCGATAACAGGCTGTGCGCCTTGCGAAAAACCGTTAAGCGGCATCCATATAAGCTGTGTCAAGCTGAACAGTATCGACATCAGTGCAACATACAGGTCATTTCCGTATTTAAGCATACCGTTGTTGAATGTAAGCTGAATTAAACATTCCGTTGCCTGCATTATAAACGGTGACACACCGAGCGACAAAACCGAAGTAACGATTTTGCCGTCCAAAACAAGATTTTTAAGTCTGATTTTCAAAACGGTCTTTTTACCCGTCAAAAATTTAAGTACCCATAAGCACGATACACCTTGCGAAATTATCGTTGCAAGCGCCGCACCCTTTACGCCCATTCCGAACACATATATAAAAATCGGGTCAAGCACAATATTCAGCACCGCACCTATGCAAACGGTCATCATACTTGTTTTTGCAAAGCCTTGATTTGTTATAAACAAATTCAGTCCTAACGCAATCTGTACAAATATTGTACCGACAAGATATATGCTTATATAATCCGACGCATACGGCAAAGTTGCCTCACTTGCGCCGAATTTCATCAATATCTGATTTTTCGTAAGCATAAACACAACCGCCAGCACTACCGAAAATATTATAAGCAGCATTGTACAGTTGCCGAGTATTTTCTCTGCTTTGTCGTTGTCTTTTTCTCCCATGCTTACCGCCGCTCTTGACGCACCGCCCATACCTGCAAGCATTGCAAATGCCGAAACAAGCAATATTATAGGAAACGTAACACCCAAGCCTGCAAGCGAAAGTGAGCCTATCTCCGGTATTCGTCCGACATAAATTCTGTCAACTATGTTATAAAGCAAGTTTACAAGCTGTGCCATAACAGTCGGTATCGCAAGCTTAAACACAAGTTTTCCTATCGGTGCGGTTTCAAGCTGATTATTTTTATCCATTAAATACACCTCAATACGCAAAACGAGCTGTTAATTTCTAACAGCTCGTTAGTTTTTATTTTATTACAGCTGTACTATCTGTGTATCAAATGCACTAAGTGTTACAGTCTTATCACCTGCGTCAGTCTTAACTGTTGCAGTTTGTTCTGTATCCGCATTATTGATAACAACAAGCTGTTTACCTTCAGGATAATAGCAGCACTCTGTATTTACGTTATCTGTCAAATACTTTTGGTCTGTGCTTTCGCCTGCGGCAGTAAGAATAAGGTTAAGAAGTGTTCTGTTATTAACTTCGCCATGCTTAAAGCTTGACATATAAACACCGGTACCTTTACCGAACTTATGAGTTGTAACTGTCGGCATATTTCCGTCAGCTGCAAGCACCTTTGTTTCGCCGTCAACAAGATAAACCTTGTTTTTACCTGCAAGAACCGTGCCGTCTACAACCGCACCGTTGTTTTCAACGTCAAACGAATACTTACCGTGACAAATTCTTGCACCTGTATCTTCGCTTACGCCAAGAACGTGTGACATACGGAAGAATGTATCGTAACCATCTGTTGCAGACGGTTCGTTTACACCGATGAATGCACCGCCGTTGTTAACCCACTCTGTAAGAAGTGAAACAACCTTTTCGTCTTTCCATTGTTCTCCACCTGACCATGCGCTTCCTGCAAATCCGGCATTGATAACAACGTCGTAATTGTCAAGTCCCTTATTCTTTAGGTCATCAAAGCTGATGAATTCAACGTCAAACGGCATACCTGAAAGAGCCTCGATAATATTTATAAGATCAAGTTCAGGGTGTTCGTGATAGTGACCTGCACAAGTCCATGAACGCAGACTGCCCCAGAATGTAAGAACGGCAACTCTCGGTTTTAAAACGTATGGCTTACCTGCCTTATGGAATTCCTTTATTTCTCTGAATTCGTCTGCAATCTTTTCGATATAGTCGTTGAAATCAGGGAACGGCAATGTCAATGAAAGGTAACCGCCAAGACCGATTCTGTCGATAGGTGCACGAAGAAGTGCACGTCTTACGTTCTTCCAATATCCCTTTGCTTCAAGTGTAGGATTACCGCCCTCCATAAATGTAGGAGCACCGCCAAGACCTACAGGGAACAAATATGGGTGAAGTCTGATTTCGTGAGTTTCAACTGCGTCAACGCCTGCACAAAGTCTTGCCTCAAAGCCGTTGAATACGCACTTGATAAGGCCGTCAAAGCCGAAGTCCTTAAATCTCTTGCCCCAAGGCTCAACACCTACCCAGCTGTCATCATAGAATACATAAGCCTTTTTACCGTATGTATGTACAAGGTCAACAAGCTTTTTACCGAAGTCAACAACAAAATCATTGATGAATTCCATCCAATCAAGCTTTTTCTTGTCACAAGTCATATGTGTAGCGTGAAGTTCGCCCTTATTGATGAAGTCCTCTGAAGTAAGTGCATAACCGTACTTCTTTTCAAATTCCTTTAGAGCAAGCGGAGAAACCGTAAAGTCATATGACGCCCAATCTGAGAATAAATCTCTGTTTCTCTCGTTTGAACCCCAAATCCATACGAAGTTATAGAACATTGATGTGAAACGAACAACTGTTGTTGCAGGGTGTGTTTCGCACCAGTTCTTCATCCAATCAAGCATATATTGCTGTGTTTCAGGGTATCTCGGATCAATCTGCATTAGATGTTCCTTGTCCCAATTATTTGTTGTATGATTGTACATTGAAATTTCTTCCCAAATTCTGTATGCAAGGAAGTTTACTGTGTACTTATGCCAAGGTGTTACGCCATTTACCGTAACAACGCCGTTTTCATATGTCCAATCCTTAACTTCTTCATTTGTAGTTCTGTCGAATACCTGCCAATATGCCTTTGATTCGTCAGACTCGTTAATCTTGAACTGTTCGTTAAAGAAGTCCTTCATAAGGTCAATCTTAACACTTTCGCATTCCGCAACAACAGGATTTGTCATAAGGAATGACTGCTGTAATTTATCTGTGTTTTGCTTTGCCCACTCGTTATGGTCGCGAATAATACAAATTGTAGAATAAATTCCGTAACCCGCATTTATAATTTCAGGTGACAATTCCGTACCGTCAGAATCTCTGATTACGTCTGCACCCCATTTTTCAGCCATTTCAAGTGTTAGCTTTTCATAACCGCTTTCACCCGGAAGTGTGAAACCGCCTTTAGTCTTACCCATTTCATTCTCTCCTTTTTGTTTTTTCTCAATATTAGAATTATATCATAACGAATTGTTATTGTAAAGAAAAAAGCGGTAATTCTTTATAAAAAGAAACCGCTTCTTTGTTAATCGTACAAATTTTCAAGCAAATTACAATAATCCGAAAAAACAGTCGTGAAAATATAATTCACAACAAGCACCTCATCAGGTGAATACTTATCCAAAATCATCTGAAAATCGCCGTCAAAAATTCTCGGATCGACAAGAATTACATTTTTATAGCTTTCTATAAGCCATGGTGCAAGTACGTTTGTATACGAATCTTTAAGCACAACCAACGTTTTACCGTCAGGATTTTTCTCATTCGTCATTTCGACAATCGGATGGTCACTGCCGAAGAAAAAGTTATAATTTGCTTTACTTCTGTCGTACATCACACCGTTGTACGAATACATTTCGCCTTTTTCGTCGGTTGCATACATTGTTGTTTTGATATGCTTATCATAGTCAATGTCGTACCATTCAATCGTGTCGGGTTCTGTCGCCACATCTGAACTTACTCTGTCATAAAGATAACCGAGTACGCCTTGTATCTTACCCGTTTCGTAATCATCTTTATTTACCGCTTGTCTGCCCTCTTTATTCATAAACGCACTGTAACCGTAATACGCACCGAGTTGCGTCCAGTGGTGGTCGGTTCTGAAATATGTGTACTCATTTGAATGTTCGGACAGCAAACCGTATGCGTCAACAGTACCCACCCTGCTGTCAAGCTTTGAATAAATACTGTCTATCGTATCCTTTTGACTGTCCTGCAAATTCTTATATATAGGTTCTTTAAATTCAAGCTGTGTCGGAATTACCATACTGAAAAGTTTTATATTTTCAGGAAGTTTTTCGGCATAGCGATTTATCGCGTCGGCATATTCCTGCTCTGTTTTATCATTTCTTATAAACATCTCCATAATAGTGTTATCCGCAACAAGAAGAGTTTGTTTTTGAGTTGTACCCGTTCCTATATCTTTATTTGTGGAAATAATTTTACCTGTTTTCGGTACAAATCCTCTTTTTTCGTCCAACGTTTTTGAAAAATCGGTAATTTGTGAACGATAAGCGATATTATCACCGATAAAACTTTCAAACCCTGTTTCAAATTCACCCGAAAACACTGTTTCCTCATTTACAGGCGGAATTGTTGCCATCACTCTGTTTTCAGATTTTATACTTTCCTCGTCCGCCGGAAGTGCGAGTACAACGATAAAAGCTGTCAGCATAAGAAGAAATGCACCGATTGTAAGCTTATTTCTCATATTCGTCACCTTTCCTTAAAATCTGAAATACAAAAACGGATTATATGTTTGTCCCACAAGCAAAACAAAGCACACTCCAAGTCCGACAATAACCAAAACCGGCTCCGATATTGCCGCAAACACCTTTGATTTTTTGCAGAAATTCTTGTGTATAATTGTCGGTATCGGAGTTGACGCTATTACGCAAACCGCAATAAGCCATGCATTCGTACAGAATGTTGACACCGCCGTCAAGTCGTACAATGCCGTACCCACACCGAACGCACTCTTTATGAATGTCCAAAGTGCGTTTAAGTCCGTAAAATAGAACAGCGCCCAACCGAGTATTACGAAGAACATAGTGTATATATAGCAGAATGGGGCGGGAATTTTTTGAAGTTTCTTTTTAAACAGTGTTTTTTCAATAAACAAAAGTACACCGTAAAACAATCCCCAAAATATAAAATTCCAGCTTGCTCCGTGCCAAAGTCCGGTTAAAAGCCATACTATGAATATATTTCGTATTGCGTGATATCTGTTACCACCGAGCGGTATATAGACGTAATCTCTGAAAAATGTTGACAGTGATATGTGCCACCTTCTCCAAAATTCGGTTATACTTCTTGAAATGTACGGATATTCAAAGTTTTCACCAAAGTGAAAACCCAACATTCTTCCCAAACCTATAGCCATATCACTGTAACCCGAAAAATCGAAATAAATCTGAAATGTATACATTATTATTCCGAGCCATGATGACGCAACTGTAAGTCTTGTACTGTCAAGCACCATTGACGCAACCGCACCCGAACTGTTTGCAAGCATTACTTTTTTGCACATACCTGCAGTAAATCTTTTTACGCCGTATGCAAAATCATCAGCCGTAACACGTCTGCTGTTCAGTTCGCTCGCAACCGTACTGTACCTCACAATTGGTCCTGCGACAAGCTGCGGGAACATTGAAACGTATGCCAAAAATCCCAAAAACGATTTTTGCACTCGCGTTTTTCCTCTGTACATATCTATCGTATACGACAGTGTTTGAAATGTGTAAAACGATATTCCGATAGGCAGTTTGAAATTCGGATTAGGGATTGACGTGTGTAAAAACGTGTTGATGTTTTCAATAAAAAATCCCGAATATTTAAACATTGCAAGCAAGCCTAAATTTATCACAAGTGACGAAACAAGCGCAATCGTTGCACCTGCCCTCGCATAGTATTTATCAATTATACGTCCGTTTATATAATCCACAAACGCACTGAATATCAAAAGCACTACCCATATCGGCTCACCCCACGCGTAGAAAAAAAGCGAGGCGATAATCAGTACTGTATTTTTATATGTAAGATTTTTCGATAAATTATATGCAATCAGCACTATCGGCAAAAATATGCACATAAACATTAAACTTGAAAATACCAAAAGAACAATCCTCCTGTTTTTTTCATTACAAAAACGATTATACTACATTACCGTCGTATAAGTCAATATCGCATAATAAATTCCATACAAGAAAAGGCTGTCTGAAATTTATCAGACAGCCTTTATAATTATTTCGCAAATATTTTTGCAATTTCGGTCATTGTGTGACTGATTTTAATACTCTGCGGACAAACTTTTTCGCATTTTTTGCATTTCTTACATTGGTCCGCACCCTTGTTAAGTTCTGCATAAATTGCCTTTGCTCTGTCTGTACCGAGTGAAGCGGTTGCATTGTACGCCTCAAATGTTTTCGGTATGTCAAGTCCGAACGGACAAGGCATACAGTACGCACATTTTGTACACGGTACAAGTGCCATTTTGTCAAATACCTCTTTTGTCTTTGCAAGCATATCAAGATTTTCTTCCGTCAGCATACCCACTTCCGCTTTATCCGCATAGCCTATATTTGACTGCACCTGTTCCATTGCACCCATACCGCTCAAAAGAAGTGATACTTCTTCTCTGTTCCACAAGAAATCCATTGCCCACTCAACAGGCGTCTTTTCGTCAGACAACATTTTTGCAACCTGCGGTGACGGGTTCGCAAGTTTACCGCCCAAAAGCGGCTCCATTATAACCACGTCAAGTCCCTTTTTATGTGCATATTCAAGTCCCTCAAGACCCGCCTGATATTTTACGTTAATATAGTTAAGCTGTATCTGACAAAACTCCCAATTAGGGTTTGCGTCAATAATCTTTTTTAATGTTTCAACGTCATCATGGAACGAAAAACCGATATGACGGATTTTGCCGTCGGCTTTCGCCTTGTTGAGCTTGTCTATAAGATTGAATTTTTCGACAACATTCTTAAATCTGTCCTTATCAAGTGCATGCATAAGGTAAAAATCAATATAATCGGTTTGAAGTCTTTCAAGCTGTTCGTTAAGCAAACGGTCGAAATCCTCCTCACACTTCACTTCCCATATAGGACATTTCGTGGCAATATGTATTTTGTCACGATACGGCTTTAAAACTCCGCCTATAAAACTTTCACTTTTTCCGCCGTGATAAACATACGCTGTATCAAAATAGTTCACACCGTTTTCAATAGCGTATACAAGCATTTTTGCTGATTTTTCGGCATCAATGTCTTCCGCATTTTTTGACGTTGTCGGAAATCTCATACAACCGAATCCCAATACCGATATTTTCTCTCCCGCCATTTCTCTGTACTTCATATAATCTTCTTCTCTCTGTTTTTAGTTATCTTTTTCTTTTAGTATAATAAATTACAGTCAAATATTCAAGCGATATTCGTAAAAATAGTGTCAGATTTGACAACACTAAAAAATTTTAGTATAATACAGATATTTAAAAAGAACTCGAACACTTTTTATTATGAAAGGAAAAATAAAATGAAAAAGATTATTTCGGCGATAATTGCCACTGCTATGATGTTTACGCTTTGCGTAACAGGTACATTTGCGGCAGAGAGTTGGCGTGAAGCGTTCGTTACACGTCTTATGAAAATTATGTCATCAGATCCGTCATACAATCAAGTAGTTCTTACCGATCTTGACAGAAACGGTATACCGGAGGCATTCGTTATGCGTGACGGTATGGACGGAGGTATTTCAGCCGCGTTCACTATGAAAGGCAATACAATTTCAAATATTGACGTTCCTAACAACATTATCGGTACTTGCCTTTCGGACATCACCGTATACCAAGACGGCGGAAGATACATATTTGTCGGTCGTGAAGTACCGCGCTATTCTTCGGTTATCAACTTCTACAAGCTTATGTTTGACGGTCAGACTTTCTCAACAGAAAAAATACTTAAATCATATGTAAGCTCATATCAAACCGTTCCTTACGTTGATATGTACGGCAACGACTTTTTGACAAACGGTTATCCGAACAGAGCAAAAATCAAGGATTTTGTCGACAGATACGAGGGTATCAACACGCTTACCGCAACAAATTCAAATGCAAAACTATCCGTAAACGGTATAGACGTTGAAGTATCGGGTTATTCCGTAAACGACTCAAACTATTATAAAATTCGTGATATTGCAATGGTACTTCGTACAACAAATGCACGTTTTGACGTTGCGTGGGACGAGAATTTGAGTGCTATCGCAATTTCAACGGGAGTTAAATACACAATAGTCGGCGGCGAGCTTAACAGCGACCATTCAGCCGCACTTAATGTTGACCAAAACACCGCCCCTGTTTATGTGGACGGCGAAGAAAAAGAAGTTCTTTCTTACAACATCAACGGAAATACTTACTTCAAAATCCGTGACATTGCCGATATGGTAGGCTTTGACGTTGACTGGGACGGAGATACACAGACCGTTGTTATTCGTACAAACTAAAAATCATATCACACACCGGCAGAAGTTGTCGGCGTACATGGGTACGTTAGAGTTTATTTTCGCAAAAAGTACACAGGCAAGCCGTAGCTTGCCTGTTATTTTTTATAGCTGTAAATTCAAATCTTAAAATATAAAAATAATCCCTTGCACGTTCCGGACAATTTGTAGACCTCTGAAGGCTTTTTTGCGTTTTTTGTTGAATATTGCCTTGATTAAAGGCAGAATATATAGTATAATATAAATTCAAAGCTAAATTATGGGGGAATACATAATGTCAATTTCAGAAATAGTGCTTATCGGTATAGCACTAAGTATGGACGCTTTTGCGGTCTGTATCGCAAGTTCAATGGTCTATACGAATATGACATGGCTGAGAAAACTTTCAATGCCGATTATATTCGGGCTTTTTCAGGGAATAATGCCGATTTTAGGGTTCTTTCTCGGAAGTCTTTTCGCATCGTTTATTGAAAAATGGTCAGGACCGATTTCACTGCTTATTCTCGGTATAATCGGTATCAATATGATTCGTGAGGGTCTTGCCAAAGACGAAGAGACCGAGCCGAAAAAGCTCACACTTTGGATATTACTTGTTCAAGCAGTTGCAACAAGCATTGACGCATTCGCCGTAGGTGTTTCGTTTGCCGCAAACAGTGCAAACATATGGCAGTCTGCACCGATTATTGCGGTAACTACATTCGTTCTAAGTCTTATCGCATTATTTGTCGGTACAAAAGCAGGTGAGAAACTTGGCGACAAAGCAGAAATACTCGGCGGAATTATTCTTATTATAATAGGTATAAAATCATTATTCTAAATAAACGAGCAGACGTGAAAGGAGGTTTTTAATATGTACAATGTACGACGCAAATTATGGATACTTACCGTACTTCTTTTTGCCGTGTCTGCTGTTATGTTAAAATTCTTTCCTTCTTCCGATAATAATGACGCAATCGCCACTCCGGCGAATGCACAGCAAGCCGAAAGCGGTACATCAACCGTATTTTCAGACGGCAGCACGGAACGTTTTGTCGCACACAGAGGATATTCAAACTATGCGCCCGAAAACAGTATTCCGGCATTTGAGCTTGCCGGTAAAATCGGCTTTTGGGGTATCGAAACGGATATTTGCGAAACAAGCGACGGTCAATTCGTCTGTATGCACGATGACACGCTTGACAGAACAACAAACGGTTCGGGAGCTATTTCCGACTACACGCTTGACGATTTAAGTCAGTTCCAAATTGACTACGGAAATTATCTCGACACAAACGAAAACTTAAAAATACCTACTCTTGAAGAATATCTTTCGATATGCAGTACATACGGAAATGTACCGATTATCGAAATCAAAAATATCACCAATTACGATGCATTTCTAAACACAATCATAGCAAGCGGACTTGAAACGCATTGTATAATCACAGGTGCGATTGATGATGTAAAAGAAATTCGTGCAAGAAACAGTATTATTCCTGTTATGACAATCGGTTACACTCCTGCACCGTATACGGATAATCTTGAACGTATTACGGAAATATCCGAAAACAGAGGTATTTTGTATAACTATCCGCAAGTGGATCAAGCCGCAATAGATATACTCCATCAACAAAATATTTTCTGCGGTGTATGGTCCGTTGACGACACGGAAACAGCACAAAAATACATTGATTACGGTGCGGACTTCATAGTAACAAACGAAATCCCCGCAAGAATTAATCATATGGTAAATGATAATGAGTAGTGAGCCTGTCGACAAAATGTCGACAGCTCCAAAAATCACATCTTCGATGTAATTTTTGAGTATTTTTTTGAGAAAAAATCATAAAGTTCCTCCAAAGTCGAAACTTTAGATTTTAAGTCATTTCTGCCGCACAGGTCGCCAGAAATGATTTTTAATGAGGTTGCACCTCAAACTCCCAAAAATAAAGTAGGCAAAACCATAACTGTTTTGCCTACTATCTAAAAATGTGTGTCATATCAAATGACACACATTTTTTATTTGTTATCTTTTTTGTGATTCCAACCATACAATCAATACCGACATATCGGACGGTGAAACACCGGAAATTCTTGACGCTTGTCCGAGTGACTTTGGCTGTATCTTATTCAATTTTTGTCTTGCCTCTAAACGCAAGCCGTGTATATCAGAATAATCTTGATTTTCGGGAAGAAGTTTTTCCTCCATTTTCTTGAACTGCTCAACCTGTGCTATCTGTCTTTTTATATAGCCGTCATACTTTAGTTTAATTTCAACCTGTTCACAAACTGCGTCCGGAAGTGTCAGACGGTTATGGTCGACAGGTGCAAGTTTTTCATAATCAAGTTCTGGACGTTTTATCATATCGCTAAGACGTATTCCCGTCTTAACTGCGGTCGAATTATACTGTTCCAAAAGCGGATTTGCGTCTTTCGGCGGTACTATAACCGATGTCACACGCTTAATTTCATTTTCAATCATATTCATTTTTTCAAGGAACTTTTTATATCTTTCTTCCGATATAAGACCGATTTTATATCCGAACGGAGTAAGTCTTTCATCTGCGTTATCCTGTCTTAAAAGCAAACGGTATTCCGAACGTGATGTCATCATTCGGTACGGCTCGTTTGTACCCTTTGTTATAAGGTCATCTATAAGTGTTCCGATATATCCGTCCGAACGTTTTAATGTAAGCGGTTCTTCGTTTTTAAGTTTCAATGCCGCATTAATTCCGGCAATAAGTCCTTGTGACGCCGCCTCCTCATAGCCGGACGTACCGTTAAACTGTCCTGCACCGTAAAGTCCATGCACATTCTTAAACTCCAACGTTGCATACAGTTGAGTCGGATCACAGCAATCATATTCTATTGCATATGCAGGACGCATAATTTCGACATTTTCAAGTCCCTCAACACTTCGATACATTTCAAGCTGTACGTCCTCAGGCATACTCGTTGAAAAGCCTTGTGCATATACTTCCTTTGTATCAATTCCCATAGGCTCCATAAAAAGCTGATGTCTTGGCTTTCCCGAAAAACGCACAACCTTATCTTCGATAGACGGACAGTATCGCGGACCTATACCCTCAACCATACCGCCGTACATTGCCGAACGACCGAGATTGTCGTGTATAATTTGGTGAGTTTTTTCATTTGTATACACAAGATAGCAAGGAACAAGATTTTTGCCGACATTCTCCGTTTCAAACGAAAACGGCACGATTTTTTCGTCACCCTCCTCAAGCTCCATCTTACTGTAGTCAAGTGTATCCGCGTGCACTCTTGCTGGAGTACCTGTTTTAAATCGCTTTAATTCAATACCCAATCTGCGAAGATTTTCCGAAAGTTCATTTGCAGGGAACATTCCGTCAGGACCGCTTTCACGCGAATAACTTCCGATAAGAATTTTACCCTTTAAATAAGTTCCGCTGGCAATAATAACCGCTTTTACCTTATATTCAACGCCTGTATGTGTTACAACTTCCGTTACATTATTATCTTCATCGGTAATTACATTTACGATTTCCGCTTGTTTAACCTGTAAATTCTCTTGATTTTCAACACGTTTTTTCATTTCAACGTGATACTTTTTTCTGTCAATCTGTGCTCTAAGCGAATGTACGGCAGGGCCTTTGCCTTTATTAAGCATTTTTGACTGTATAAACGAAGCGTCCGCCGCTTTACCCATTTCACCGCCGAGTGCGTCAAGTTCACGAACAAGGTGACCTTTCGCCGTACCGCCTATACTTGGGTTACAAGGAAGATTTCCTATTGCGTCAAGGCTTATTGAAAACATAACCGTTTTCATACCCAATCTTGCCGCCGCCAAAGCCGCCTCACAGCCTGCGTGACCGCCTCCGATTACGGCAACATCATATTCACCTAAAACCATTATTCTTCCTCCCCGATATATTCAACCTTATGCTGTTTTTCTTTCATATCCTTTAATATTGAGCGTTCAATTACTCTTGCGGCATAAAATTGCGGCGGATAGCAAGTAACGCAAAGTCCGACAACAACTACTATAATTGCCGCTGCAAGCGGATTAACGAATGTAAACAACGCACCGTATATAAGTACTCCTATAAGCGTTGTAAAAAAGTTACCCGGTAATTTTGCAAGTGTTATAAGCAACGCATTTTTATAAAGCGAGCCGATTCCGCATTCAAATGTAACCATAATTTGATACAAATACGGGTGCATCATTGTATAAACAACAAGTACGAGTATCATAACATACAGCAACATCATCCAAAGCATACTGCCTGTTGAAACGTAAAGCGAATGATAGAAAAGAATTGCATTAAGTCCGAACACAAGCAAAACCGCGTCAATCAGCACAACTACCATACCCTGTTTAAAGTTTTCCTTAAACTTGTCCGCACCGTCACTCAAAACCCAAGTATGTTCACCGCGTGTGAAACATCTTGTTATATACGAATAAGCCGCCGTTGCAGGACCTGAACCCCAAAACGTGAACACACCGATTGAAAAAGCAAGCTGAATAAGTATCATAATGCTTCCCTGCACATTTTCCGCACTTGATTCCGTACCAAGCGAAATAATAGTGTCTGAAACATTCTGAACGATATGCGTACTGCTCAAAACTATACCGCCAAAAATATATAAAATCGCAATCCATATAATACTCGTTATCGCATAAAGACAGTTCGCACCCAAAAATTTAGTGAACTTACGTATCACAATATCAAAAAACAAGAAAAAGCCTTTCTTTTTAGGTTCATTCTTATCCACTCCCTTACCCGGTTTATCATAACCGCCGCCGAAAATTCCCATATTTTTTCTCCTTCCAAAATTTGAATACAATTTTTATTCATATAAAATATTTATGCAAACTATATTGTAACACAATTTTTTTTATGATACAATATCAAAAATAAATGTTTACAAATAAAATATCAACCGAGGTAACAAATGAGGGAAATCACGATAAATCAAAACGATGCAGGGCAACGGCTTGACAAGTTTCTTACAAAATATCTTGTCAATATGCCACAGAGTATGTTATATAAAAGTCTTAGAAAAAATTGCGTCAGAGTAAACGGCAAACACATTAAAGACGGCAAATATATGCTCCAAAACGGCGATGTGTTGAAATTATTTTTTAAAGACGAATTTTACGAAAGCAAATCAAGCTTTAAAGCAGGCAATTCCGATATTGACGTTGTATATGAAGATGAAAATATTATACTTATTAATAAAGAAAGCGGTGTTGTAGTCCATTCGGACGATAAAGGCACAAAGGATACGCTTCTTGAAAGAATGCAGAGTTATCTGTACAAAAAAGGCGAATACAGTCCCGAAAACGAACACAGTTTTTCGCCGTCATTCTGCAACCGCCTTGACCGAAACACATCAGGTATAATAATCGGTGCGAAAAATTCCGCCGCACTTCGTATAATCAACGAAAAAATCCGCAGCCGCGAAATTAAAAAGATATACCTTTGCATTGTCGAAGGTCATCTAAAAAAAAGCGGTCATCTTACCGCATATCTTACACGCGGTGACAAAAAAGTTACGGTTTCAGATTATAATGAAGAAAATTCAAAGAAAATCGGCACAAAATATAATGTTATTGCCGAAAAAAAAGACACTTCACTTGTGGAAGTCGAGCTTGAAACAGGACGCACACACCAAATCAGAGCACAGTTTTCGCACATAGGAAATCCGCTGTACGGAGATACGAAGTACGGCTCACGACACAGCGGAGGTATGAATCTTGCAAGTTACAAGCTTATATTCGATTTTAAAACTGACGCAGGCATATTAAATTACCTAAATCACAAAGAATTTCAAATAAGCGTTGATTTTGCCAAAACCTTTGCACAGCAGAAATTATAAAGGTCAGCCGTTGCATTTGGTTTACCGAGATGTCTTACGCTTTCCTCCATCATTGCAACACGCCATGGACAAGCAAACATTTGATTTATCGCCTCTGAAATCGGATAAGTGTCGTTTACCATAATTGCCGCACCATTATTTACAAGGAAATTAAGGTTTCTGTCCTCTTGTCCGGGAAGCGGATTCATTGTTATCATTGGCAATCCTTTTGCAAGCGATTCTGATGTTGTAAGTCCGCCCGGCTTTGTTATTATAAAGTCGGCGGCATCCATCATTACGTCAACATTATCGACAAATCCGTATGAATATATTTTTTTATTCCACTCACATTCATCAACTACGCTTTTTATTTTCTTATTCGTACCGCAAACACACAGCACTTGAAAATCTTTCGGATATGTATCAATTTGTGCCAAAATCTTTTTTATATTTCCGTACCCCATTGAACCCATCATTATAAGTATAGTGGGAATATTTTCAATCCCGAGTTTTTTTCGTGCCTCAATAGGGTCGTTTTTCTTTACAAACTGTTCTCTTATCGGTATACCGAAAGGCAAAAGTTTCTTTTTCGCTATACCTTTTTTCTGCATTTCGTGTTCCAAAAGTTCATCCGGAATTACGTAATAGTCAAGGAACGTACTTTCCCAAAACGGATGTACGGTGAAATCGGTTACTATTCCGACAGACGGACAGTCAAAAGCCGCACGGTCGGCAAGTATGCTTATACACACTCCGGCATAGCTATGCGTACCGATTATCAAATCGGGATTATATTCAACAACGAACTTTTCAAGTTTCTTTGAAACAAACCGCGAAAATATCGATACAAGCGAATTACGGTCATACGGCTCGTCCTTTTGCGTAAGTTTGCCGTAAGCCTTCGCATACGTCTTTGCAAGGTACTTTGTCGAAAGCAAGTATCCGTCCTGTATTGAATTTCCCAAACGATGATTTACATAGTCGAATATATCAAGCATATGACATTGATGTCCGTTCTCCTCGAAATATTCCATAATAGCCTTAGCCGTAGAATGATGTCCGTAACCGGCTTTTACGGATAACAACAACACTTTCAATTTTAAGACCCCCTTGTCTTTTTTAACAATATTATAACAAATAAAAATAAATTTTTCAACCTTATTGACTTTATGAATTTAATAGACTATAATGTCATAAGTTATTAAAACGAGGGGCGGTGTATTGTGAAATGATAAGCGATATGACTAAAGGAAATCCGTTAAAATTGATAATTTCTTTTTCAGTTCCGATGCTGATCGGAAATATCTTTCAACAGGTGTATAACTTTGTTGACGCGGCGATTGTCGGTAAGTTTGTGGGGGCTGGATCTCTTGCGGCGGTAGGTTCGACAGGTACGATTGTCGGAGTTATGATTTGTCTTATGATGGGACTTACGAGCGGTGCTGGAATTATTATAGCGCAGTGTTTCGGTTCAAGGAATTTTGACGAACTGAGAAAAACAGTTACGGGACTTATTTACATAGTTGGAATTTTGGCGGTGGTTACGTCAGTTGCCGGAGTTATGTTTTCACGGCCGATTTTATCGTTTCTGAACACGCCCGACAATGTAATCGACGAGGCAGTCGCATACATAAACGTAATATTCGCATTCACAATCGGTACGGCTATGTATAACGCGTCAAGCGCAATACTCAGAAGTCTTGGCGACAGCCGTACACCGCTTTACGCACTTATACTTTCTTCTGTATTAAATGTAGTTTTCGACTTGTTGTTCGTTGTTGTGTTTAAAACAGGTGTTGTCGGTGCGGCGGTTGCAACCGTTATCGCACAGATTATCAGTGCGATTTATTGTATTATACATATGGTAAGACACCGCAGACAGCTTAATCTTGAGGGCATAAACTTCCAAACAACAAAACGCGCAATCAAACGGATTTTCCAAACAGGAATACCGTCGGCACTTGAAAGCTGTCTGATTTCACTCGGCACAATGAGCGTGCAACGTCTTGTAAACTCATTCGGTGCAATGACTATGGCAGGCTATACCGCCGCCGTAAAAATCGACTCAATCGCAATCGCACCGATTGTATCGGTCGGCTCGGCATTGTCGGTTTTCTCGGGTCAAAACATCGGTGCAAATCAGATGGACAGAATAAAAAAGGGTATGTATCAAACACTTGCGTCGCTTATCGGTATATGTATAGTGATTGCTGCCGGAATTGTATTGTTCCGTAATCAACTGCTTGGCTTGTTCCTTGACAAAACACAAGCCGCAGAGGCTATCGCAATAGGAAGCAAGTACCTTACTATCGTATGTGTTGCGTATATAGTTGCGGCGGTTATGAGAACATATTTAAACGTTCTTCGCGGTGCGGGTGATGTTAATACCTCCGCAGTCGCAGGTATACTTGAACTTATAGGAAGAATTATTTTTGCATATATACTTGTTCGCCCGCTCGGCTCAACAGGTATTTGGATTGCTACTCCGCTCGCCTGGGCAATGGGTGCGTCAGTACCCGTTATCCGATACTATTCGGGTAAGTGGATTAATAAAAAGTTGGTATAAAAAAATGGCACTTTCGTGCCATTTTTTTATACTTATTCTTCTACTAATTTTACTGTTTTCTTTTCCGAAATAGGTTGTAATTGTGATGACAATACAAATATATTCACGTTCTTGGCATTATCCTTTTTGTCAAGAGAAATTTTTGTATCGTCTTTCATCGAAAGCGGTACTCTGTCAATTCCAATCATAACGCCGTTTTCATCATACATTGCCGCATATACATAGCAGTCGCCGTACTTCATTTGTGCGGATATATCAAAATCATATGATGTGTCGTTTTCTGTTTTTGTAACTTCTACCGTTGTCATAGTCATATCCGTAGGTATTCCGTTATAATGGATTGTTGCGTTTGTAAGATATGTATTTCCGACCAACACAATCTTACTCCACTCTTCCTCCGTACCTGCGTAATACACATTGGTAATACTATAACAATCACTAAAAGCATTTTTTGCAATTTTATTTATATTTTTACCCATCGTTACAGTGGTTAAGTTTGTACAGAAGGCAAATGCACTCATCCCTATCGACTTAACCTTATTCGGTATGTCAATACTTGTCAAACTTTCACATTCGTAAAACATATTTTCTTCTATTTTGTCGATATTTTCAGACAGCTTTATGCTTTCCAACTTGTTGCACCAGCTAAAAGCTTCCTCTCCTATGCTTTTAACATTATCCGTCATTGTAACATTGACTACTCCGCTCGAATAAAAAGCACCGACGCCTATACGTTCAACACTTTCAGGTATGTTTATATTTGCTAAATTGCTGCAAGAATTAAATGCATTGTCATCTATCACCGTAACCGGCAAGCCTTCAATTTCACTCGGTATAGTAGCTTCGCTGACAGATTTGTCACACTTAACAATAACCACAGATTTTCCGTCGGTACTAAAATTGTAAGTAAACGGCTCGATTGTTTTATTATAATGAATTGTTGCGTTTTTCAACGCGCCGTTGCCGTCACCTGCGCTGTTTTCTTCTATATCAATTTTATTCCATTGTGTTTCGGTACCAAAATAGTATATATCTTTTAAGCTGTTACAATCATAAAACGCATACTGTTCAATCAAATCAACACTTTTAGGTATTGTTATACTTTCCAGACTTGCACAACCGCTGAAAGCAGAAGAATATATTGTATCTACATCACTTGGAATTTTTACACTCTTTAGGCTTGTACAATTTGAAAATGTCGAACCCTGAATCCAACTTAGATTCTCAGACAATACCACTTCCGTCAAATTTGTACAGCCGGAAAATACAGAACTGCCCATATCATAAATATTATCTGTAAGAGAAACCGAAGTCAAGTTTGTACAACCATAAAATGCCTGTGCCTGTATATATGTCACGCTTTCAGGAACTGTATAGCTTGTATCGCTTTTTTCCGCAGGATATGCAACAAGTTCTGATTTATCTTTATTAAAAAGCACTCCGTTGTCAGAAGTGTAATATAGGTTGTTTTCATCAGCGTTTATCGCTTCCAAATTAACGCTGTTACTGAATGCACCCGCTGCTATTGATGTTGTTTGTTGCGGAACATTTATAGTATTAACATTTTGTGTATACTTAAAAGCACAACCGTCAATTTTCGAAACACTTGACGGAATTGTATAGCTTACACCACTTTTTGCAGCAGGATATTGAATAAGTTCTGTTTTACTCTTGTTAAAAAGTACTCCGTCCTTTGAAATATAATTTTTGTTTTCAGAATCGACAACTATATTTTCAAGGCTTGTACAGCCCAAAAATGTATCGTACCCTATTGAAGTTACGGTTGACGGGATTGTTACTTTCTTCAAATCCACACATTTAAAAAACGCATCGCCATCAATCTCAGTTACCGTTGCTCCCTCAATTTCACTTGGTATATTTACTTCCGCCACTTCCTTGGCACATTTTGAAATCGTAACCGTATTATCTTCATTTACCCAATATTCCAAATAGTTCTCATACGTTTCCGCACTTGCCGTCATCGGCACAAATGCACACAGCATTGACAGTGCCAAAATCATACTTAAAATTTTCTCTCTCATAAAATAATTGCCTCCCACATATAAATTTTTACATATATAGCTTATCATATCTTGGTAGGAATTGCAATATATTTTTCAAATATTGTCTTTTTTAGTTTCTTATCAACCTTATTGTCGCAACGGTCATATCGTCGATTACTGCGTCACGGCTTTTTTTGACTGCATTTTCAATTACGGATTGTGCCATTTCGTCCATAGTGTCAAACGGCATTTTTATTTCTTTTTTCAGCCAATCTGTACGGACAGTACCAAATCCCGCTTCGCTTATTCCGTCCGACATCATTATTATTATATCGCCGTCATCAAGGCGTTTGGCTTGTCCCTGTACCTTTATATCAGGCAGCATACCGACAGGCAACGATACAGAAAACACCGTTTCAACATTCGGACCGTGAAGTACAATACTCTCCGAACCGCCGATTTTGAAAAACTCACATATACCTGTCATAAGGTCTATACATAGCAGGTCCACGGTAGAAAAACACTCATAGTCAAGTTTTAAACAGAGTGCCGAATTTATCATATCTATAGACGTTTTCACGCCAAACCCCGACTGCAAAAATTCTCTCAACAATTTCAGTGTTATATGACTCTCAAACATTGCCCTTTTACCGCTGCCCATACCGTCCGACAAAATCACATACTGTTTATAATCCTCCGTCACAAACGTATCTATACTGTCGCCCGACACTTCGCTGAAATCTCGGCTTATCTGTCTTATCGCAATATCTGCGGTAAATTTTGCGCGTGACACAAATTTCATAAGTCCGTTCGCACTGTCACATTCATAGCCCATAGGTGTTTCGACAACGCTTTCAATCACGTTTTCAATCTTCCCTACTTCCGTACCCTTAGACGTTCCGAGATATACCTCCATTTTTCCGTGACTGCTTTCAATAACGCTTATTTCAAATGCCATAATTCCGACTTTGTCAAGCTCGGCAATAAGTGTTTCCTCCAAATCCTCTCTGAACGTAAAGCCGGAACATATATTTTCCGCCATTGTGTCCATAAGGCTTGACATTTCTTTATACTGTCTTGCAACCAAGTCACGGCTTGTAACCGCCTCACCCGTCCGTACAAGGTTTTTCTTATACAGTTCATAGACGTGATTAAACTCCACAACGAACAAATCAGGTCGTAAGCATTTATCCTTAAAGCTGTTCGGTACTGATGTAAACTCCAATATCCCCCTTGTTTCAATCGTATCAAGCAACAGCATTATACTACGGTATGTACGTGTAAAGTCGGACTGCCAGCATTTAACCGCATTCGGACACCCCTCACACACTCTGTCCGCAACCTCATCAAAAAGCGTAGCAACATCTTTATTATATGATTTCAGTCTTTTCTCCGAAGCATTTGAAAAACACTCCTCCAAACTCTTAAATGCCTTTGCCGATTTTTCAAGCTGCATAGACAAATACTCTTTAACTCTTACGTCCGCACTCACCGTTTCAAGCTTTAACGACCTTGCAAAAAAAGATTTTATATACCCTTGAACTTTATTCGGTGTTAGTACAAAAAGCACCGCCCCTATCGCTGTTTCGATAATCGTCACAGGCAAAGACGATGCACTTCCCGCATACAAAAGTGCCACCGCACTGCCGCCCAAGAATCCCAACGCAACTCCGAAACGTCCGAACGATTTCAGCAAATTTCCGAACAATGCACTTATACCGAAAATACCCATTGTCACAACCGCCGACGGTGACGACATTGCCGACATAAACCCTATACAAAGTCCCCCGCTGCCCGCCGCCGCAATACCGCCGTGAAGTGCAATGCAAAGTACCGCATATACGGAAACTATATTGGCAAGACTGATATTATACGGAAACACAATTCCCGAAAGTCCCGTTATAAAAACACCCACGCTTACAGAAATACTGATAAGCTCGTCCTGTGCGGTCTGCGTGCGTTTTTTGCGGTTTGCAATCAATCCGTGTGCTTTTTTGAATATTATATACATGAGTGAAGTGACTATCGCCTCAACAAAAAGCATAAGTATATCGTATGCTCCGACATATGTATATATAAGAAAAACAAATCCGCCGACCATAACCGCACCGCCCACGCACGCCGCGTCAAGCACAAGATTTTCCTTATTTCTGAAACGTGTATATATCCAAAACAACAGTGCCGCAACAAGATATTTTGTAAGCACCGCACTGCCTGCCGACGTCATAAGTGCAATCGAAAGCACAGTTATACCAAGATACGCAATACTTTTATCAAAGCAAGAAGCAAAAAAAGCCACTCCGAACGGAAAAAGTCCCAAAACAGACGCTCGTCCTGCCAAAAGCAATAGCATACTCATTCCCACATCTCTCACAGACGGTGCTCGGAGCATTTCTGTATTCCGTTGTCTTTTTACCGCTGGCTGACTCATTTTTAATTCCTCCTACAAGTGCAATATAGGTTATTATACCACTTGTTTATGGATAAATATGTAAAATCCTGTTGTCGATATATAAAAATATTTCGACATCATTTTTTGACAAATTGCGTTTGCATATGATATACTACATACATACTTTTTATATTGAGAGGATTAGATTATGAAAAAAATTTTGATTTTTTCCGATACTCACGGCGATATTAACCGCTGTTTAGATATAATTGAAAAAGCCGACAGTGTAAGTGCGATTTTCCACGCAGGCGATTACACAGGTGACGCGGAAGATTTGGAGTCGATATACCCAAACATACCTATATATTATGTAAAAGGCAACAACGACTACTTTTCAAAAACGCCGTCACATATGCTTGTTACAATAGACGGTGTTAAGATATTTATTACGCACGGTCACGAACAGAATGTAAAATACGAATATGAATTTATGACTCTCCGCAAGGCTGCCGAAAAATATGATCCCGATTTAATAATATTCGGTCACACGCACATTCCTTATACCGATTACAAAGGCAAAGCCACACTTTTAAACCCGGGAAGTATACGTTATACAGGCACATATGCAGAGGCTGAAATCGAAAACGGTAAACTAAAAACAAAAATCATAGAGGTTTGATGTACAAATTATACAAAAATGTCACGTTATTTTATATATCCCCGTTATGCGTGACATTATTAATGAATTATTTGTAAAAATGTCACGTCTTGTCACGCAATATGACAAATTTAAACGATTTATACCTTTTAAATATAGAAGATTTATCCTTTATATTGCAATTTTTACAGTAATAATTTATACTATGAGTGAACTTAATTGAGTTCATTAAACGAGAAAAGACGGTGCATTCCCCAATGTGCACCGTCTTTTTTTCTTAGAATCCAATAATTGTCCGGAACGTGCAAAGCATTTATTTTATGTTTTTACTTTAATTTATAACCCAACAAAAAAACAGGCAAGCCTATCTCTGTACGGCTTGCCTGTGCACTTTTTCTTATAAATTTTTTGTTACTTCTTTTAAATATTCCGCAAATTCATCTTTCAAATCATCTCTTGAAAGTGCAAAATCGACTGTTGCCTGTAAAAATCCCTGTTTGCTTCCTATATCATATCTTCTGCCCTCAAAGTCATATGCGTACATATCTTCATTCTTTGCAAGCATTACAAGTGCGTCGGTAAGCTGTATTTCGCCGCCTGCACCCTTAGGTGTTTTTTCAAGGCAACCGAATATTGCAGGTGTGATTACATATCTGCCGAGTACCGCAACATCTGACGGTGCGTCCTCTTTTTTCGGCTTTTCGACCATTCCTTTCAGCTTATACATTCTGCCTTCAACATTATCGCAGTCCACAATACCGTACTTTGAAACTTGATCCATTCCGACTTTTTGAACACCAAGCACTGTCGCATTATATTTGTCAAACTGTTCGATAAGCTGACTCAAACACGGCTTTTCCGCCACAACCACATCATCGCCGAGCATTACCGCAAAAGGCTCGTTTCCGACAAAGCTTTTCGCACAAAGTACAGCGTGTCCAAGACCTTTCTGTTCCTTTTGACGTACAAACTGAACGTTTATTTTATCCGACACTTCACGAACAGCATTAAGCATTTCCTGCTTGCCGTCACGTTCAAGTATCGTTTCAAGCTCATATGCCTTATCAAAATGATTTACAAGTGCGTCCTTACCGCGTGATGTAATTATAAGCAAATCCTCAATGCCCGATGCGATTGCCTCCTCAACAATATACTGAATTGTCGGCTTATCGACTATCGGCAGCATTTGCTTTAGTCGCCAGAAGAAATCTTGTTCCGACCCCTGCCGCAGGTATTACCGCTTTTGTTACTTTCATATTTTCTCCTCCCTCAATTTCTAATTTTATAACTATCTATTATTATACCACATATTTTCCATAATTGCGATATAAAAATCAGTTAATTTATTTCAAATTTCAACACTTGATATTGTTTCAAATCTGCGGTATAATATTTTTATATATATAATTACAGATTAAGGAGAAAAAACAGAATGTTTATAAGAGATATATTTGCTCAAAAAAAGCCGGTGCTTTCATTTGAAGTATTTCCGCCGAAAAAGGACAGCGGACTTGACAATGTAATTTCAGCAGTTGACGAGCTTTCAAAAATGCCTATTGACTATATGAGCGTTACATACGGTGCAGGCGGCAGCAATTCAAAAAATACCGCATACATCGCCTCACATTTAAAGAATAATCTTTCTATTCCGTCACTTGCACATCTTACTTGCGTTGCAAACTCAAAGGACGATATTAAGGTAAAATTACAGGAATATAAAGACCTTGGAATTGAAAATATCCTTGCACTTCGCGGTGACAAGCCGAAAGATTATGACGGTGAAATATTCCCGGGTTATCACTATGCAAACGAACTTGTAGAGGCAATCAAAGATTTCGGCGATTTTTGTGTCGGCGGTGCTTGTTACCCTGAGTGTCACCCTGATTCTCCGAGTCTTGACGCCGATATTGAAAATTTAAAAGTAAAAGTTGACGCAGGTGTTGATTTTCTTGTTACTCAAATGTTTTTTGACAACGACGAATTTTACAAATTCCGCGATAAACTTGCAAAGAAAGGTATAAACAAACCTATCACAGCCGGAATAATGCCTCTTACAAACGCAGGTCAAATACAGCGTATGGCAATTCTTTCAGGCGGTGCGTCTATGCCGTCAAAATTCTTGCGTATGATTTCAAAATACCAAGACAATCCGGAGGCTTTAAAACAAGCAGGTATTGCGTATGCGGTTGATCAAATTATCGACCTGCTTTCAAACGACATTGACGGTATTCATCTTTACACAATGAACAAGCCCGAAACCGCACAGAAAATCGTAAATGTTATAAACAACCTATTTGTATAATTCGCATTTTGCAAGGAGAACTTATGAACGGAAAACTATATTTATGTGCCACACCGATAGGCAATCTCGGTGATGTGTCCGCGCGTTGTCTTGAAGCATTTAACAATGCCGATTTAATTGCCGCGGAAGATACAAGGCGTACTCTTCAGCTTTTAAATCACTTTGAAATATCAAAGCCGCTGACAAGCTACCACGAACACAACAAGCACGAAAAAGGCGAATATATTATATCACTTTTAAAAAACGGTAAAAACATTGTACTTGTATCGGACGCAGGTACTCCCGCAATTTCAGATCCCGGTGAGGACTTAGTTAAGCTATGTATCGAAAACGATATTGACGTCACCTCAATCCCCGGACCTGTTGCAGGTATAAACGCACTGATACTGTCGGGACTTCCGACAAGACGATTTGCATTTGAGGGATTTCTTTCGGTGAACAAACGTCACAGAAAAGAACATCTTGAACTTGTGAAAAACGATACTCACACACTCATTTTTTACGAGGCACCGCACAAATTAAAAAACACGCTTTCCGATATGCAAAAGACATTCGGCGGTGACAGAAAAATCGCTCTTGTGCGTGAACTTACAAAAATTCACGAAGAAGTGAAAAGATGTACAATCGACGAGGCAATCGCATATTATTCCGAAAATAACCCGCGCGGTGAATATGTACTTGTAGTCGAGGGTGCAAAAGAGGTCGAAGAAACGGAAGAAAACGAATGGGAAAACATTTCAATTAAAGAACACGTTGACAAATACATTGCGGAAGGTATGACTTCAAAAGACGCGATAAAAAAAGCCGCCGCAGACAGAAATCTTCCGAAACGTGACGTATACAACGAATATCACAGAGGTGAATAACGTGAAAAAGAGAACATTATTTTTAATAGGTACTGCTGCCGCGGCAGGCATATACAGTGCAATAACAGGCAAAGGTTTATTCAACAAACCGCGTTTCAAAGAACAGCACGAACGCGTTGCAAACTACGTTGAAACTCACTATCCGAATGCGGTTTACACTCCTATCGAAATGACCGCAAACGGTTGGGTAACGGTCATAAGACGTATTGCAAGACCGAACATAATCCTTTACATCACCCGTGACGGAAACGGCAATTATGTCTTTACCGAATCGGAAGTCCGAAATGCGTAACCAAAAACAATGCTTTGGCATAGTATAAACCATAAACAAATTAAAGGAGGTTTTTACTATGTTTTTCGGCGGAGGATGTAATAACAATTCAGACAGTTGGATATGGATTGTGGTAATAGTGGCACTTGTTATACTTTGCTGTGACGGTAATATTTTCGGCGGAGGCAATAACAACTGCTGTTGCTGTTGCGATCCATGCTGCGACCCTTGCTGTGACAATCACAAAAACGATTGCTGCTAAAATCTACTGTACTTAAAGGTGCCGGCATATCGGCACCTTTTTTAGTGCAAAATAAATTTTACAAAAAATTAATAAAAAACAGTAGTAATCCTTTCGCTTTTGTGATATAATATACGTTAATAATGCGATAATTCCATTCTTTGGGATTACACAGACCGATATTATTTATGAGGAGAAAAATAAATGAGTATATTCGACAAAATATTCGGCACATATTCTGACAGAGAACTAAAGAGAATACGTCCTATCGCAGACAAAGTTATGGCACTTGAGGACGATATGGCAAAACTTTCAGACGCAGAATTAAAAGCCAAGACACCTGAGTTTAAGGAAAGACTTAAAAACGGCGAAACACTTGATGATCTTCTTCCTGAGGCATTTGCGGTAATGCGTGAGGCAAGCTGGCGTGTACTTGGAATGAAACACTTCTATGTACAGGTTATCGGTGGTATTATTCTTCATCAAGGACGTATCGCAGAAATGAAAACAGGTGAAGGTAAAACTCTTGTTTCTACACTTCCTGCATATTTGAACGCTTTAACCGGTGACGGTGTACATATTGTCACCGTAAACGATTATCTTGCTAAGCGTGACAGTGAGTGGATGGGAAAAGTTTACCGTTATCTTGGTATGAGTGTCGGACTTATTATTCACGAGCTTGACAACGGTGAAAGACGTGAGGCATATGCCGCTGACATTACTTACGGTACAAATAACGAACTTGGTTTCGACTATCTTCGTGACAACATGGTTGTTCACAAAGAAGAAATGGTACAGCGCGGTCATAATTATGCAGTAGTCGATGAAGTTGACTCAATTCTTATAGATGAGGCGAGAACTCCGCTTATCATTTCCGGTATGGGCGAGGACGCAAATGACCTTTACAGAGTTGCCGATATGTTCGTTAAACGTCTTAAAAAGGTTGTCGTTACAGAACACGACGACAAACAGCTTGACGAAGATGTAGACGCAGATTATATCGTTGATGAAAAAGCAAAAACAGCTATGCTTACCGAACAGGGTATTAAAAAAGCTGAACAAGGTTTCGGTATCGAAAACCTTTCCGACCCTGAAAATATGAAACTTCAACACCACATCAACCAAGCCTTGCAGGCTAACGGCGTTATGCACCGTGACCAACAGTACGTTGTTCAAGACGGCGAGGTTATGATTGTTGATGAATTTACAGGACGTATAATGCCGGGCAGACGTTACAGTGACGGTTTGCACCAAGCTATTGAAGCAAAGGAAGGTGTTAAAATCGAAAACGAGTCAAAGACTCTTGCAACAATCACATTCCAAAACTTCTTCCGTCTTTACAACAAGCTTTCGGGTATGACAGGTACGGCTCTTACTGAAGAAGAAGAATTCCAACATATATATAAGCTTGACGTTGTTGCCGTTCCTACAAACAAGCCGGTAATCCGTAAGGATTTACATGACGTTGTATTCAAAACAGAAAAAGGCAAGTTTATGGCGGTTATCAAGCAAATTCAAGAATGTAACGCAAAGGGACAGCCTGTACTTGTAGGTACTGTAAACGTAGACAAGTCGGAAATACTTTCGGCACTTCTAAAACGTGCAGGAATTAAGCACGAAGTCCTAAATGCGAAGTATCACGCAAAAGAGGCTGAAATCGTTGCACAGGCAGGTAAAAAAGGCGCTGTAACAATCGCAACAAACATGGCGGGTCGTGGTACTGACATTAACCTTGGCGGTAATGCAGAATATATGGCTAAACATGAAATGGCACGTCAAGGATTTACAGATGAGCTTATCGCAGAGGCAACAGGTTTCGGTGATACAGATGATGAAGATATTATCAATGCAAGAAAAGTATTTACCGAACTTAACGACAAATTCAAAGCACAAATCAAGCCGGAACAAGACGAAGTTCGTGAGCTTGGCGGTTTGTATATTATAGGTACTGAACGTCATGAATCAAGACGTATCGACAATCAGCTTAGAGGTCGTGCAGGTCGTCAAGGTGACCCCGGTGTATCTCAATTCTTCCTTTCACTTGATGATGATCTTATGAGAATTTTCGGCAGCGACAAGGTTAAGTCTATGGTTGATGCACTTGGTCTTGAAGAGGACGAGCCTATTCAAGCAAAAATGCTTACAAATGCAATCGAAAATGCACAAAAAAATCTTGAAAGCAGAAACTTTGATTCTCGTAAGCACGTTCTTCAATACGACGAAGTTATGAACGAACAGCGTAAGATTATATACGCACAGCGTCAAATGGTACTTGACGGTGAAGATATAAGCGGTACTATCAAGAATATGATGGAATCTGCAATCGACAGTGCACTTGACGATTATATCGGAATTTCAGAAATTCCTGAAGATTGGAACATTCGTGCAATCACAGAATTTGCAAATCAATATCTAAATGCTCAAGGTGAATTTAAAATCCCTGAGGAAGATATGGAAACTATCACAAAAGCAGACGTTAAGGATATGCTTATGGAGCTTGGCAACAAGCGTTACGAATCACAAGAAGAAGTATTCGGCGAGAATATGCGTGAGCTTGAAAGAGTGCTTATGCTTAGAGTTGTCGATACTCTTTGGATGGATCATCTTGACGAAATGGAACACGTTAAACGTGAAATCGGTCTTAGAGCATACGGTCAGCACGACCCTGTTCTTGAATACAGAAATGTCGGCAGTGAGCTTTACGAAAATATGCTTGACAGCATAAAGAAAGATACTGTAAGATACGTACTTTCAGCTATGCCGAGAGTCAAGATTGAACGTGAGCAAGTCGCTAAACCGCTTGATACAGGCGGTGACGGTTCTCTCGGAAACACACCTAAACGTGCAAAGAAAGAACCCGGCAGAAACGACCCTTGCCCATGCGGCAGCGGTAAGAAATACAAGAACTGCTGCGGTAAGAACAAATAATCTAAACAAACCCTACGGTTTTGTTTACAATCTAAAGGGTATTGCATTTTGCAATACCCTTTTTATACGAAATTTTTACGAAAGGATATAAATAATGAACGTAAGAGAATTACTCGGCAAGAGAATGCTGTTTTTTGACGGCGGTATGGGTTCAATGCTGCAAAAAAACGGTATGGGTGCGGGTGAAATTCCCGAACTTTTAAACCTTACAAATGCCGCTTTAATAGAAAAAATACATACCGAATATCTTGAAGCGGGTGCAAATATCATAACCACAAATACCTTCGGTGCAAACCCGTTAAAATCAGAAGAAATCGGCGAAAGCCTTGATATGATTATCGCCGCCGCAATAGGCATTGCAAGAAAAGCGGTAAACAGTTTTCAATCAGAGGAAAATCCGCGATTTGTTGCATTTGACATCGGTCCTTGCGGTAAATTGTTAGAGCCTTTGGGCGACCTTTCTTTTGATGATTGCTATGACGCATTTGCGAAAATCGCAAAAACTGCCGAAAAATGCGGTGCCGACCTTGTTATAATAGAAACAATGTCTGACACTCTTGAGGCAAAAGCCGCCGTACTTGCAGTAAAGGAAAACACTTCACTCCCTATTTTCTGTACAATGACGTTTGACGAAAGCTATAAAACGCTTACAGGCGGTGACGTCAAGGTTATGTCGGCGATTATGGAAGGACTTGGTGTTGATTGTGTCGGTATAAACTGTGGTCTTGGTCCTGCTCAAATCGGTGAAATGATGACTGACCTTGCCGAAATTTCTTCAATTCCTATAATGGCACAGCCAAACGCAGGATTGCCTCAAATCGAAAACGGCAAAACAGTTTACAATGTATTACCGGAACAATTTGCAGACGAATGTGAACATATGGCAAAGCTTGGTGCGTCTGTTCTCGGCGGGTGTTGCGGTACAACACCTGACCATATAAGAAGTCTTGTTGAAAAATGCAAAAACTACAAACCGATAGTCGAAGAAAAAAACATCACTGTCGTTGCGTCATATTCAAAAACGGTTGTACTCGGAAAAGGTCCTGTAATTGTCGGCGAACGTATCAATCCGACAGGTAAGAAAAAGTTTAAAGAAGCACTTAGAAACGGCGACATAGACTATATTCTAAACGAGGCATTTGCACAACGTGACGCAGGTGCACACATACTTGACGTAAACGTCGGACTGCCTGAAATTGACGAATGTTCGACAATGGAAAAAGCAGTTAAGGCTATCAGTGCCGCTGTAAATCTTCCTTTACAGATAGACAGCTCCGACCCTGTAACAACCGAACGTGCATTGCGTATTTACAACGGTAAACCTATGGTAAACTCCGTAAACGGCAAGGAAGAAAGCATAAAAGCAATTATGCCGATAGTACAAAAATACGGCGGTGTACTTGTCGGACTTTGTCTTGACGAGGAAGGTATCCCTCCTACTGCCGAACAAAGATTTGAAATTGCAAAAAAAATCCGTGACAGAGCGTCAGAATACGGCATAAAGCCGAAAAACCTTGTAATGGACGCACTTACTCTTACAATTTCGGCACAGCAAAAAGAGTCTGCCGAAACAATCAAAGCATTGAAAATGATAAAGGACCGGCTTGGTATTTGTACAACGCTTGGCGTATCTAACATATCATTCGGACTTCCGCGCCGAGAAATAGTCAACGGAACATTCTTCGCATTGGCACTTAACAACGGTCTTGACGCCTGTATTATCAACCCGTGTGCCGATTCAATGATTAACACCTATCGTGCATTTATGGCACTTTCGTGCTATGACGCGGATTGTCAGGAATATGTAAGCAAATATGCGGGTACAAAGTCACAGACAACCGTAACAAAAGAAAATCAGGCGGAAGAAAAAGCTGAAAATGTCAATCCGCTTTTCGATATAATCATAAAAGGTCTTAAAGACCAGTCGTTTGACGAAACAGTTCGTCAGCTTGAAACTACCGATCCGATGGACATTATCAACAACATACTTGTTGAAGCACTTAACGTTGTCGGTCGTGAGTTTGAAAAAGGTACAATGTTCCTACCTCAGCTTATGATGAGTGCAGAAACCGTCAAAAATTCATTTGACGCAATCAAGGCTCACATTGACCAAAGCGGCGAAGCACAGGAAAGCAAAGGTAAAATCTTGGTTGCAACGGTTAAAGGCGATATTCACGACATCGGCAAAAACATCGTAAAGGTGCTTTTGGAGAACTACGGTTATGATGTTTATGATTTAGGCAAGGACGTACCGCCCGAACTTATTGTCGAAACATTAAAAGAAAACGACATTCACATATGCGGACTTTCCGCACTTATGACTACAACAGTAGTAAGTATGGAAGATACAATCAAAGCAATTCGTGCGGCAGGACTTGATACAAAAGTATGGGTCGGAGGTGCGGTGCTTACACAGGAATATGCCGATATGATAGGTGCGGACAAATACTGCAAAGACGCACTTTCTTCGGTAACTTACGCAAACGAATTTTTCGGAAATTAATAAAAATTGAGAGTCCGGCGACAAATTAATCTAAGCAGATAAATCAAATGTCGATTTATCTGCTTTATTTTTTTGCAATAATGACAGATTTGAATTGACAAAAAGCAAAAAGAATGTTATAATCAATTCATAGTGAACAAATAGGAAAATAGGAGTATAAAATTACGGTATGGAAAATCAATTTGAACGAACGGAACTTCTTTTAGGAAAAGATGCCATACAGAAACTGAAAAATGCACACGTTGCGGTTTTCGGTGTAGGCGGTGTAGGCGGTTTTGTTGTCGAGGCACTCGTTAGGAGCGGTGTAGGCGAAATAGACGTTATAGACAAAGACACCGTTTCGCTTTCAAACATAAACCGACAGATAATCGCACTTCACAGTACTGTCGGACAACCTAAAGTCGAAGTTATAAAAAATCGTGCATTGGATATAAATCCAAATGTAAAAATAAACGCGTTTGAAACATTCTTCTTGCCCGATACGGCAGATATGTTTGATTTTTCAAAATATGATTACGTTGTTGACGCAATAGACACCGTAAAAGGTAAAATTGAAATAATACTTCGTGCCGAAAAAGCCGGAGTAAAAATTATCAGCTCTATGGGTGCGGGAAACAAGCTTGATCCGACACTTTTTGAAGTTTCGGACATTTACAAAACGTCCGTATGCCCTTTGGCGCGCGTTATGCGCCGCGAGCTTAAGGCAAGAGGTATAAAAAAATTAAAGGTAGTTTATTCAAAAGAAGAGGCTATCAAAATTCCGTCACCGGACGGCGAAAGACCTGTTCCGGGAAGTATTGCGTTTGTACCGTCAGTTGCGGGATTGATTATAGCCGGAGAAATAATTAAAGATTTGGTTAAGGAGGAATAACATTGAAAATTTCAACTAAAGGCAGATACGCCGTAAGGCTTATGCTTGACGTTGCAATTCACGGTATGGATAAAAACGTTTCTATGCGTGATGTTGCAGAACGTCAAAATATATCAATAAAATATCTTGAACAAATTGTGAGTATCCTTACCCGTGTGGGATACTTAAAGAGTGTGCGTGGTGCCCAAGGCGGTTACCGACTCACAAAAGCACCGTCAGAATACACAATCGGAGATATTTTGCGTACAACGGAGGGAACACTTTCACCTGTATCGTGTCTTGAAGATGAAGAAAATACTTGTCCGCGAGTTTCTGTGTGTCCGACAATAAAGCTTTGGAAGGGGCTTTATGATGTTATCAATAAATATGTTGACAGCATTACTCTTGAAGATTTGGTAAACGAAAGTATTGTAATCAATTCACCTGATTTTTGTATATAAAAATAACGGACGGCCATGGTTCGTCCGCTGCGAATACAGTGTGTAGGGGCGATCATTGGTCGCCCTTTTTTAATTTTCAGTATTGTGCCACCCCTCAGTCAACTTCGTTGACAGCTCCCCTCAGGGGGAGCCTTTTTTTGCCTCTCCTTGAGGAGAGGTGGCACGAAGTGACGGAGTGGTGGCTTTTGCGGGGTGTCGGGGGACGCCGTCACCTACTAACAAACCACTCTGGCGACCAATGATCGCTCCTACGAATGTTCGCATTTAGGACGTCGTGGGGGCTGTCCCATACGAAGTAAGGTATTTACTTATTAATTACTTCCCCGATATTATTAATCTGAATTGAAATAGTTCCGTCATCGTTATTTATAAATTCGATATACTCATTATTTTGATAATATTCAGCCGGGAAAATAACTTCAACACCGATATCCGTTACAATTTTCACGTTTGACGCCAATTTCTTTGTAACATAGCTGTTCACTTCAACCTTTTGAGGTACGTTTGCTTTCTCAATTTTGTCGATAAACTCACTTTTCATCCCCGGTTTACCGTCAAAAATTTTATCGGCAACCTGTTCGGTATCAATAAATTCCGTTTCGCCCTCCTCAATATTTTCGGTTATGTATTCTTTCATTTTTGAAAGTGTTTCGATTGTGTCACCGCCGTTTTCTTCCGTAACCTTTTTCGCAATTTTACATACTGCATTTACGGATTCTCTTGAAGAAATATCATAAATACATTCAAGCAATACATCTGCGATAAGGTCGGTTGTTTCACCGTCGATTTTACGCTTTTTACCGAGATATTTAATTGAAAAATCATCTTCAAAAATAAACGCACATTCCGCAATTTTTTGTGAAGTAGTCGGCAAAATCGCATAATGGTTTATAATCTGATTTTTCACTTTACCGTCGTCCTGCAAAACTTGGTGTGTATACCCTATTTTATTTTCACACTTTAAAACCGCAAGCAACGGACGTTCATTTATCATACAATCGCAAACTATAAGGTCGGACGAATCGGGCTTATCCGATTGAGTAACTCCCTCATAAACGCGTTGTGCAATAAATTTCGACATTGTAATAAAATAATTTTCGTCCTTTATATACTCTGCCAAATGATATTTAAAACCGCTGTTTTCCGAAAATTCGGCATTTCGCATACTTGCGTCCTCAAAAACTTTTTCTATATGCTTTGTAATAAAACTGTTTATACTTGCGTCTATAACATCAAGTTCTTCTTCCGAGTACACACTCACACCCGAATTTGCGTCAAGTATATGTACAATCGCTCTTTTTAATGATGCTATCATTTTATCAATCCTTTCAAATCAAGTAAAATTTATTATACCATATCACTCAAAAAAAGTAAATATTGACAAACATAACTTTAGTGTTTATACTAAAAATATCTAACAGAAACGGCGGTGAAATTATGCAAAAATATAAAGACAAATCTTTGAATATTGAAGAAAGAATTGACGATTTACTCTCTAAAATGACAAACGAAGAAAAGGTCGGTCAAATGTTGCAAGTCAGCTACAACACGTTGAGCAAAGAAGATTACGAAAAGTACAAAAATCTCGGTATCGGCTCATTCCTGCACGTTTTAGGTGATGAGGCAGACGATATAAAAAAACGCGCAGAAAAGACACGGCTCGGCATACCTCCGATATTCGGCATTGACGCAATTCACGGTCACTGTCTTTTAAACGGTGCAACAGTGTTTCCGTCACAGCTTGCAATGTCATCAAGTTTCAATCGCAAGTTAATACACGATATGGGCAAGGCTACTGCCAAAGAAGTTGCGGCAGACTGTCTTGACTGGACATTCTCCCCCGTTTTATGTATCGCAAGAGATTTAAGGTGGGGACGCGTAAACGAAACATTCGGTGAGGACAGTTATGTTATAGGCGAACTCGGCAAAGCCATAATTGAGGGATACGAAGAAGACAATTTGATTATTGCGTGTGCAAAGCATTACATTGCATACGGTGAGGCAACAGGCGGACGTGACGCGTACGACAGTGAGGTCAGTGAAAGAAAAATCAGAGAAGTATTCCTACCGCCGTTTGAAAAAGCCGCAAAAGTCGGTTGCGGCTCGGTTATGACCGCTTACGGCTCTGTTGACTCCGTTCCGCTTAACGCCAATCCGCGTATGGTAAGAGAAATTCTTAAAGACGAAATCGGTTTTGACGGATTTGTTGTGAGCGATTACGAAAATGTCTTAAATCTTGTCACCAGGCAATTCATAGCCGAAAATTTAAAAGACGCGTCAAAACTGTCGATTGAGGCAGGCAACGATATGAGTATGAATACGCACGAATTTTACGATTGCGTGTCAGAACTTATAGAGAACAATGAAATTGACATAAAATATATTGATGACGCGGTAAGAAGAATACTTAGAGCAAAATTCAGAATAGGTCTTTTTGACGGTAAAAAGACAGTTGACAGAAGCGTCATAAACTGCAATGAACACAAAAAACTTAACCACAAACTTGCACAGGAAAGTGCGGTTTTACTTAAAAATGACGGTACACTGCCGCTGAAAGGGAACAAAACCATCGCTGTTATAGGTCCTAATGCGGACGACATAAGAGCGATTTACGGCGACTGGACATATTTTTCACACCCTGTTCCGAAAGAAAACGTTACACCTATGGGCGACTATTACACGATACGTCGAGGTATGGAGGAAGTATTTGGAAAAGAGAATATTTTATACAGCAAAGGCTGTGACATTTTAGGTGAAGAAAATTATATTGATGACGCGGTAAAAATTGCCGAAAAGGCTGACGTGGTTGTATGCGTAATCGGCGACTGTCTTGCTCAAAACGGAGAGTATCGCGACAGAGCCGACCTTGAATTATCGGGTTATCAAACAGAACTTGTCAAACGTCTGATTGACACGAAAAAGCCCGTAATAGCCGTACTTGTAAACTGCAAACCACTTTGCATATCGTACCTAAAAGAAAACTGCAATGCAATTATCGAGGACTTTAACGGCGGTGACTTTGCCGGTTTGGCGATTGCGGAAATGATTGGCGGTAAATTTAATCCGAGCGGTAAATTGACAATTTCTTTCCCGCGTCACAGTGCCCAAACACCTTGCTACTACAATCAATACGAGGGTTGGCACGGCGGTCAGTATGTTGATTTGGAAAAAGGCTATGTATACGAATTCGGTGACGGTCTTTCCTACTCCGAATTTGAATATTCAAACCTACGCTTATCCCAAAACACAATAAAAAATGAGGAAGAAATAACCGTATCGGTTGATGTTACAAACAAAGGCAATAAGGACGGCAAAGAAACCGTACTTATGTTCGTCAACGATGTCATAAGCTCCGTCCTCACACCGACAAAACAATTAAAAGGTTTTGAAAAGGTATTTATAAAAGCAGGCGAAACAGTAACGGTAAACCTAAAATTAAACATAAAAGGCCTTGCAATCGTGACGAGAGATTTGGAATATATCGTTGAAAAAGGCAAGTTTGAAATTATGGTCGGCAGAAACACAAAAGAATATTTAAAAGATATTTTATCGGCAGAAGAAAACATAAAATTTTAAATTTTTTATCACTCATAATATAAAAATTATGAGTGATTTTTTTGATAAAATTCAACTGATAATGAATATTTTAATCTCAAAATTCAATAATATACAAAAAATTTGTTTTAACATAAATATAAGTATCTAACAGTAACAATTCTGTATAAAAACAGTTGACAATTAGCATATTCGCTGATAAAATAAAAGTAGTACGATAATATATTTGTACATATTCCGCCATAAAATGACGGACAAAACAGCACCATCTTTTCAAAAAAGCATTAGCTTTTAGAAAATTCGATTTTCCACAAGACAAATCAAATATGGTGGTTTTTTCGGCACAGAAAATCGGTGTGCCAATATTTATTACATTAAATTTCAAAGGGGGAATTTTTTTGAGAATGACCGGTGCTGAAATGGTTGTTAAAACACTTGAAAAGAACGGCGTTAAGGTTGTATTCGGTTATCCGGGTGCGGCTAACTGTCCTATTATAGATAAGCTGTCCTTTTCTTCCATAAAGCATATCCTTACTCGTAATGAGCAGGGTGCGGCTCATATGGCTTCCGGCTACGCGAGAGTTACGAAACAGGCAGGTGTCTGTACCGCAACTTCAGGTCCGGGTGCTACAAACCTTATAACAGGTATTGCAACCGCATATATGGATTCTATTCCGATGGTTGCACTTACAGGTCAGGTTGCTACAAAGCTAATCGGTAAAGACGCTTTCCAAGAAGTTGACATTACAGGTGCTACGTTGCCTTTTACAAAGCACAGCTACCTTATAAAAGACGGACTTGACATTCCGCGTGTTGTAAATGAGGCATTTCATATTGCAAACACAGGCCGTCCAGGTCCTGTACTTATCGACTTCCCTATGGATCTTCTAAAAAAGGAATTTGATTATCCGGAAGAAGACGAGGACGTTAATATCCGTGGCTACAAGCTAATGGGCAAAGCTAACGAATCACAGGTTAAGAAGGTTGCCGAGGCAATCAAAGGTGCTAAAAAGCCGGTTATACTTGCCGGTGGCGGTGTCGTTATATCCGATGCTACAAATGAATTCAGAAAATTTGTAAAAGAAACAGATATTCCTGTTGTTTCAACAATGATGGGTATAGGTATTCTTCCGTCGGACAATCCGAGATACTACGGTATGATCGGTTCACACGGTGTTAAGAGAGCCAATCTTCTTTTCAATCGTGCAGACCTTGTAATCGTAATGGGTTCAAGACTTGGTGACAGAACTGTTGCAAATGTCAAGGGACTTGAGGAAGGCAACAAACTTATACATATCGACCTTGACCCTGCCGAAATCGGCAAAAACACTCAGCCTTATATTCCTGTTGTCGGTGATATTAAAGATGTTCTTGAACAGCTTACATCGCAAATTTCAGGTTACAAGACAAACAAAGAGTGGATTGACGAAGCTGAAGAACTACGTCAAAGATTTACACATAAACCGGTATGTGAGGATAACGGATTTGTAAATCCGAAGTATTTCTTAAACGTACTTTCGGAAAAGACAAATTCAGATGTATACCTTTCAACCGAAGTCGGTCAAAACCAAATTTGGTGTGCCAATAACTTCAACTTTAAAACACCACGTTCACTTTTGACTTCAGGCGGATTCGGTACAATGGGTTACGGACTTCCTGCCGCAATCGGTGCGTCTGTTGCCGCAAACGGCTCAAAGCCTGTTATCGCGGTAATGGGTGACGGCAGTTTCCAAATGGATTTACCGGAAATGGGTACTATGGCTCAATGGGACATTCCCGTTAAAATGGTATTGTTCCAAAACCACCGTCTTGGTATGGTACACGAACATCAGTATCTTCTTTATAAATCAAATTATCAGGCTGTTGAAATAGAAGGAAAACCTGATTTTGCAATGCTTGCAAAGGCATACGGCTTTGAGAGTGGCATAGCTAACGAAAACAGTGAGGTTTCAGAGGCGATAGATAAGATGATGGCACATGACGGTTCATATCTTCTTATCGTAAACGTAAATCCTTTTGAACCTACCGGTGACGCTCTTAATGAGGCTACTCTTCCGAAAAAGGAGGATAAGTAATATGGAAAGATATACATTATCAGTCCTTGTCGAAAACAATCCGGGTGTACTTTCAAGAGTTGTAGGCTTGTTTTCAAGACGTGGATTTAACATTCATTCACTTTCAGTGGGTACTACTCAAGACCCGCAAGTGTCTCGTATCACTATTGAAGTGAACGGCGACGCACAAATTGTCGAACAAGTGTCAAAACAGCTTTCAAAGATTATGGAAGTTATCAAAATTAAGACACTTCGTGACAGCGAAATTGTAAAGAGAGGACTTTCACTTGTAAAAGTTAAGGTTACACCTAAGACAAGAAGTGAAGTTATCGAAATTACGAACGTATTCAGAGCAAAGATAGTTGATATTTCACCTAACACTTTGACTATCGAATTGACAGGTCATAATACAAAGCTTAACGCATTTATCGACCTTGTAGAGCCGTATGGAATTGAAGAAATCGCCCGTACCGGTATGACTGCTCTTGAACGCGGAGCAAACACATTAAAACTTGATAAATAATTATTATTTATAATACATATTTAAGAAAGAGGTAATCAAAATGGCAAAAACATTAGACCATGAAGCAAAAGTATTTTATGAAAGCGATTGTAATCTTGGACTACTAAAGGGCAAGACTATCGCAATTATCGGCTACGGTTCACAAGGTCACGCTCACGCACTAAACCTAAAGGACTCAGGCTGCGATGTAATCATCGGTCTTTATGAAGGTAGTAAGTCATGGAGCAAGGCTGAAAAGCAAGGCTTGAAAGTATATACATCAGCAGAAGCTGCAAAGAAGGCTGACATCATCATGATTCTTATCAACGATGAAAAGCAAGCTGACTTGTACAAGAACGAAATCGAACCAAATCTTGAACCGGGCAATATGCTTATGTTCGCTCACGGTTTCAACATTCACTTCGGAACAATCGTTCCTCCTGCAGACGTTGACGTTACAATGATTGCTCCTAAGGGTCCTGGTCACACAGTACGTTCAGAATATCTTGAAGGTAAGGGTGTTCCTTGTCTAATCGCTGTTGAACAAGACGCAACAGGTAAGGCACAGGATTTAGCACTTGCTTACGCTTTGGGTATCGGCGGTGCAAGAGCCGGTGTTCTTGAAACAACATTCAGAACAGAAACAGAAACAGACCTATTCGGTGAACAGGCAGTTCTTTGCGGCGGTGTTACAGCTCTTATGCAAGCAGGTTTTGAAACACTTGTTGAAGCAGGTTATGACCCAAGAAACGCTTACTTTGAGTGTATCCACGAAATGAAACTTATCGTTGACCTTATTTACCAAAGCGGTTTCAAGGGTATGAGATACTCAATTTCTAATACTGCTGAATACGGTGACTATGTAACAGGTCCTAAGATTGTTACTGCTGAAACAAAGAAGGCTATGAAGAAAGTTCTTTCTGATATTCAAGACGGTTCATTCGCTAAGGAATTCCTACTTGATATGTCACCTGCAGGTCGTCAAGTTCACTTCAAGGCTATGAGAAAGATTGCAGGAGAACACCAACTTGAACAAGTCGGTGAAGAAATCCGTAAGCTTTATAGCTGGAACAGCGAAGACGATAAGCTTATCAATAACTAATTTGACGTATTTAAAAAGACTTCACGAAAGTGAAGTCTTTTTTGTTGCATTTTTGCCACCACTCCACCACTCCGTCACGCCGTGACACCTCTCCTCAAGGAGAGGCTTATTTGGCTCCTATCAAGAGGAGTTGTCAACAACGTTGACTATGGGATGGCACTATCTGTTTTATTTTAATGGCGACCAATGGTCGCCACTACAACACCTATATTTTTTATGTATTCTTGCCACCACTCCGTCACTTCGTGACACCTCTCCTCAAGGAGAGGCTTATTTGGCTCCCATCGAGGGGAGCTGGCGACGCAGTCGACTGAGGGGTGGTACATTTAATGGCGACCAATGGTCGCCCCTACGAAGCACGCCAAGCGTGATGTCGTTTCACACAAAAAAGCCGTCAAAGTAATACTTTGACGGCTTTTACCTTATCAATTATACGATTTCAGCACCGCTTTGAATATCATTAAGAGTAGTCAAAACAGTAAGCTTATCTTCAAATTCGGCTGACAAAATCATACCGCAAGATTCAAGTCCCATCATCTTTCTCGGTTTCAAGTTTGCAACAAACAACACATTTTTACCGATTAATTCTTCAGGCTTATGGAACTTTGCTATACCGGAAAGAATCTGTCTTGTTTCACTTCCGACTTGCAAAGTAAATCTAAGAAGTTTTGATGACTTTGGCACTTTTTCGCATTCAAGCACCTTACCGACACGAATATCAAGTTTTTCAAATTCTTCAAACTCGATATAATCTTTATACGGTGCAATTTCAATCTTTTCTTCTTCCGGCTGACCGAATTCTTCTTCAAGTTCGGCAAGTTTCTTTTCTGCGTCAATTCTTTGGAACAGCGGAACAGCCTCGCCTACTTTTGTACCCGCCTTTGTTTCACCGAATGTCTTTGTACTTTCAAAGCTCAAATCATATGCACCGATTTGTTCGGCGATTTTCTTTGATGTTTCAGGCATATACGAGCTTAACAATGCCGCAATAATTCTGATTGTTTCAACAAGATTATAAAGCACTGTACCCAATCTTGGCTTATCGTCTTCATTCTTTGCAAGCACCCATGGAGTTGTTTCGTCAATATACTTATTCGCTCTGTCAACAACTTTCCAAATTTCGTCCATACTATCCGCAACGTGAAGTGTATTCATCTTCTTAATAATCTTATCAATCGCACCTGTTGCAACAGATTTCAAATCATCATCAAAATCACCGTGTACGTCACCGCTCTGAATTTCACCGTCAAAATATTTATTAATCATTGCAACAGTTCTGTTTACAAGATTGCCAAGTGTATTTGCAAGGTCACTGTTAAATCGGCTGATAAACACTTCATAAGTGATTGTACCGTCTTGTGCGAAAGGCATTTCGTGAAGTGAATAATATCTTACCGCGTCAACACCGAAATGCTTTACAAGGTCCTCCGCATAAATTACGTTACCTCTTGACTTACTCATCTTTTCATCACCGACAAGCATCCAAGGATGTCCGAACACCTGTTTCGGAAGCGGTTCGCCCAATGCCATAAGCATAATCGGCCAATAAATTGTATGGAAACGAAGAATATCCTTACCGATAATATGCACATCTGCAGGCCAATACTTATTATACAATTCGCCCTTTTCTTCCGGTGTATAGCCAAGTGCCGTAATATAGTTTGAAAGTGCGTCAATCCACACGTACACGATATGTCCAGGGTCAAACTCAACAGGAATACCCCATGTAAAGCTCGTTCTTGACACGCACAAATCCTGCAATCCCGGCTTTAGGAAGTTATTAACCATCTCATTCTTACGCGATTCCGGCTGAATAAATTCAGGGTGTGACTCGATGTATTCCATAAGCTTGTTCTGATACTTGCTCATCTTGAAGAAATAGGCCTCTTCCTTAGCCTTTTTAACTTCTCTGCCGCAATCAGGACACTTACCGTCTACAAGTTGTGTTTCAGTCCAGAATGATTCACAAGGTGTACAGTACCAACCTTCATATTCACTCTTATAAATATCACCTTGATCATAAAGCTTTTTAAAAATCTGCTGAACAGCCTTAACGTGATAATCGTCGGTTGTACGGATAAATTTATCATAGCTGATATTAAGCATATCGGCAATATCCTTAATTTGTCCCGCAATCTTATCAACGTGCTGTTTCGGTGTTATACCCTCATTTTCAGCGATTTCCTGTATCTTCTGACCGTGTTCGTCAGTACCTGTAAGGAAAAATACATCCTTACCTATAAATCTGTTAAAACGTGCTATTGCGTCCGTAAGAACTATCTCATATGTATTACCTATATGAGGTTTCTTTGAAGTGTACGCAATGGCAGTAGTAATATAAAACTTTTCTTTACTCATTCCAGTCACTCCCCATTAAATTAATAACAAAATCTTTGAACAATAGGCACTGTTCTTTTATAAATCTGCCTATTCTCTTTAAAAGTCTTATCGGTGCGTCAAACACACCCGCTTTATAAAAACTGATTATCAGCATAAGTATTATCGGGCCTAAAATCATACCGCCGATACTAAGTGTTCTGTAACCGATATACATAGACATAAGCGTCAATATCGGATTCATACCTATTCTTGAGCTTACAAGTTTCGGCTCGGTAAAGTGTCGCATAAGCGCAACTGCGGCATATATAACAATCAGACCAACTCCGAGTTTAATATTGCCGTTCAAAAACGAAATAAGCGACCACGGCCACAAAACAAGACCGCTGCCGAAGAATGGCAATGCGTCCAAGAACGCAATACCTAACGCAATAAGAAGTGCATACTCAATATCAAGTATACTCAGTCCGATAAACATAATCGCAAACGCGATACACATAAGTATTCCCTGCGCTTTAATATAACCGCCGAGATACTTTTTTAATTCCGTCTTTATAAGATTCAGCCTGTCCACAAATTTAGGACTGAACACGCCCTGCACAGTCGACATAACTGTTTTGTTTTCCGAAACCATAAAATACGATGACAAAATAAAAACGACTATACCTATAAACACGCTCGGCAAAGCCTTTGCAAAATTGCCCGCATAATCAACCATAGGCGTTGACTTCATATTGATAAATTCAGCGGCTTTGCTTGAAACCGTCTCACCTGCCGAAGTAATCGCCTGTTGAATGTTGCTTGGCAAATTCATATATACAACAGACCATTTTTCGCCCAGTGCCTTTGTACTGTTTTGAATGTTTTCGTAAATAGTCGGAAACTGCGTATATAACATTCGTCCTTCATCAACAATTTTCCATATTGCAAATGTGAGAACACCACCAAAAATTCCGACTATCAGTACTATTACAAGCACCGCCGACAGTCCTCGCGGTATTTTCAGCCGTTTCTGCAATGTATCCGCAAGCGGATTTACCGCCATTGAGAACAGATAGCCGAGCAAAAACGGCAAAAACAACTTAACAAGAAAACCTAACAGCTGCAATATTTTAGGCAGACATATATATGCCGCCACAGCCAATATCACAACACCCAATACAAACAGTACAATTTTTACCCAATTTTTTTTCAGTTTCATAAAATCATTCCCTTCGTAAATCACGAGAATGTATCATTATTTTCCAAGAAATCTATTCATCAAAGTATATCCTTCTTCGATATAAATACCTGTCTTTTTACCGTTTTCTTCAGTATATGTAAGATTAGCATTTTTATCCGTTTCGTTGGTGCTGTCATAGATGATGTACGGAACAGGGTCCGAAACGTGCGTCTTTAGCTTAATCGGAGTCGGATGGTCAGGAAGAATCATCATTCTGTAATCAATGCCTCTCTTTTCAAGCTCGTCCTTTAGGAACTTGACAACCTTTTTATCTATCGTTTCAACCGCAAATTTCTTCTTTTCAGGTGCACCTTGGTGTCCCATTTCGTCAGGAGCTTCCATGTGAACATAAACGAAGTCACTGCCGTTTAAAATTGCGTCAAGTGCGGCTTGTGCCTTACCTTCCCAGTTTGTGTCACAGTTACCTGTCGCACCTTCAACGTCAATCGAATTCATTCCGGCACATTTTGCAATACCTTTGATAAGGTCAACAGCGGAGATAACACTGCCCTTTAGACCGAACTTTTCTTCAAAGTTATCAAGCTGAGGTTTTGTACCCTCGCCCCATACCCATATTGATGTTGCAGGATTTTTGCCCTCTGCAACACGCTTTTTGTTTACAGGATGTTCTCTTAAAATCTTTTCACTTTTTTTCATCATTTCAAGAAGTGTATCCGCACCGTCACCCTTTGGAAGATGGTCTGTTATCTTCTTGTCTGAAATGTCGTGAGGAGGTGTTAATTCAACATTAGTCGAACCGCCCTCCCAAACTGTAAGATGACGGTAGCTGATACCCGGATAGAACTTAATCATATCAGTATCAAGCTCTTTTGCAACAGCCTTGATAAGCTCGGCAGCCTCTTCTGTTGTGATTTCGCCTGCACTGTAATCAAGCATTGTCTTATCCTCGTAATTTTCTTCGTCAGAAAGAGTTACAAGGTTACATCTGAATGTAACGTCATTGTCCTTTAGCGGAACGCCGATTGACGCCGCCTCAAGCGGTGAACGACCGCTGTAACATTTCTTTGTATCATAACCCATAACAGATAGATTGGCTACGTCACTGCCCGGTTTCATACCGTCTTGAACAGTCTTAACCATACCCATCTCGCCATGCTGTGCCATATAGTCGATTGTAGGCTTATCAGCCACCTCTAAAATTGTTTTACCGTCAAATGCGTCAACGGGATAATCTGCCATACCGTCGCCAAGTATTACTACATACTTCATTTTTTATCTTCCTTTCATTTTATCTTTATGTTTAAAGTTTATTCAGTCACGATTTTCACCAATATTGCTATTGCCCCACGTCCGACGTGAGTACCGATAAGCGGACCGAATTCACCATACATTTCTATACAATCTTCGCCGTATTCATCGCGAAGTTTTTCACAAACCTCCTGTCCCTTATCCTCGTTCGACTGAACGATTAAGAACTTAGGATTTTCCGCGTCAAAATCAGAATCATCTTGAATTTTTGCAATCAATTTATCAAGCAGCTTTTTCTTACCTCTCAGCTTGTCTAAACTTTCAACAAGTCCGTGTTCTATTGTAAGTATTGGCTTGATGTCAAGCATTGTGCCGACAAATGCGGCTGCTTTTGAAAGTCTGCCACCCTTTTCAAGATATTTTAACGTATCAACCAAAAGGTAACATCTCCATGTTTTTATGTACTTTTCACATTCCGTTATAATCTCGTCAACGCTTTTGCCGTCCTTAGCCATTTGCGCCGCATGAACGGCGGTTTGTGCAATGTACAGAGAAAACTTCTGCGAATCGACAATGTGAAAATCCGCATTCGGATTTTCTTCTTCAATCTCACTCTTAACAAGATTTGCTGTTTGGTACTGACCGCTTGCGGCTGATGAAAGTGCAAAATATATTACGCTCTCATGCTCCTCACACTGCTGTTTAAAGTAGTCAAGCATATCACCGAACGGTGTCTGTGAAGTAGTCGGAATACCGTCGTACTCCTCAAGTTTATTAAAAAATTGCTCATTTGTTATTTCAGTTCTCTGAACATATTGTTCAGTGCCGAAAATACTTAAAAATGATATAACGCCTATATTATATTTGTCGGCTATATCCTGCGGAATGTCCGAGCCGGAATCCACTATTATTTTTATATCTGCCATAT
>OBAB01000187.1_pt1 | contig 56193 bp, 45 predicted proteins | sample 1516501 | NCBI WGS metagenome assembly OBAB01 (sample SAMEA2579906, study PRJEB22360) | human gut metagenome
TATTCTGGATTGACGGATTTTCACAATCTGGATATTGCATGCCACACAGTCTTGGATAAATAAAAAATTGAACTGATTTGTTTTCAGGATTTTGGGAGCGGCCGGTCCTTAGAAAGCAGACATTGCGATTTCAAAAGCCAATGTAATTGGATTTTGAAATCACGATGGATACTTTCTTAGTACCGTTGCCAGCGACAACAAGCGGAAGCGTTCCTGAAAACAAACAGTTCTATTTTTTATATTTCTATACACTTTGTTGGCATGCAATACGACATAACCTTAGGAAATCCGTAACACCACCTATAAGCGGCAGTTCACAAGTTAAACTCCGGTTATTCGCATTATGAGATGAAACGGCAATTTTGGAATTGACATTCTGCACAGAGTAGCTTACACTATGGCTACATCAAAGTCGCAGACAAAACAATACGCAGCTATTAGTAAGTATAACTGCTTTTTTCTTATCGTTCCTGTTTGCAAATCCAAAACCAGTTTTCTGGTGATGGAATATATCTCAAGTATCATAGCCGTTTCGGCACGAGATTCCATTTTGATGAACATTTTCAATGCAAAAGATTTCTATTGTGTATTACTGATGTGTATTTGGGGGCATTTCGTGATAAAAATAGTACATACGCATTGAAAAATACAGAAAATTCAACTATCATAAAGGGGGAAAATGATTGAACACAAACGATGACAAAATCCAATGGCATCCAGCTTTTGATGCAGCGCTGCAGATTGAGCTGGAAGATGAAGCAGAGTATCTGGAATTTGAGCCGGAACATTTGCTTTCAAAGAAACCAATGCAGATTGATGTGTTGGTAAAGAATGAGAAGGATGTAAAAATCAAAAAGAATATCGGAAGAATCTTTCGGCAGTATAATATTATTGAGTACAAATCACCGGATGACAAACTGAATATTGATGATTTTTACAAAATATACGGATATGCCTGTCTCTATAAATCCGAAACAGGTGACGTAGATCAGATACCAGCAACGGAACTGACCATTACATTTGTATGTTACCATTATCCGGTGAAAATGCTGCAAAAGCTGAAATATGACAAAAAAATGTCAATAAAAAATATAGAAAACGGTATTTACTATCTGATTGGAGATTTGATTCCAATACAGCTAATCATCATTCCAAAACTATCAAAAGAAAATAACTACTGGCTGAACAATCTCCGCAATGATTTGAAATCAGGTGGTGAAATCCGGAATTTTATCGAACAGTATGGAAAGAAAAAAGAATCAAAATTATATCAGGCACTTGCAGATACGATTATGCGTGCCAACTGGAAAGAATTAAAGGAGGAAAGGCGAATGTGTCAAGCATTACGGGAATTATTTGCGGATGATTTGCGTGAATCAGAATTGAAAGGCAGAAATGCTGGAAAACGCGAAGGAAAAATAGAAGGAAAAATGGAAGCCAAAATTGAGCTTATTATCAAGAAGTATAAAAAAGGCTGTAGTGCAGAAGAAACAGCAGATATGCTGGAAGAACCGATAAATTTGATGAGACAGATCTATGAGATGCTTGACCAGTATACGCCGGATTATGATGTTGAGAAGATTTATAAGGGACTTCTTGAAAAAGCAATATTGCCGGTATGATAAAATCGGTTTGAAACTAGTATAGCTAAAAACATTGTTTGTCAGTTGTTAAATTTTGATTTATTTTATGGGAGATGCAATAATGTCAGATAATATATCTATAATTGGTGGAGCAGACGGCCCAACATCTGTTTTTGTAGCAGGAAAACTTGGAATGAACTGGCTTAGTACGTTTGGGCTTGTTTTAGTGATTCTTCTTTTAATTCCGAATATTATATATGCAGTCCGGGTGAAGAATCAGAAAAATAAATGTACCAATAAATTTATGAATATTCTGGAACAGATAGGACGTTATGGATGTATGTTTCTTATGATATTCAATATTGGCATAGTTGAATCTGGATTTCCTTCCATAAATGCGTTTATTATTTATCTTGTTGGAAATACAGTGCTAATGCTCTCATATTGGATTATCTGGATGCTTTACTTTAATAAACAGACTTACCGGGAGCAAATGGCATTGCCTGTTATACCGACTGGCATCTTCTTACTAAGTGGTATAACAATGTTACATTATTTTTTGATTATATTTGCAGTAATATTTGGGATTGGACATATCTATGTTACAAGCAGGAATAAGGTATGTTAGAACTGAATTTGTTTTGCAAAGATATTGAAAACCGGAGCCAACAACGTAATTTGGCAGATTTTGCGGCTATATTTAGAACATAAGCAGGGCATATCTCAGTGTCTATGCACAAGTCATTCATAGTGTAAATAAACGAAAAATCGTACTGACAAATATGATTTCCTTTGTGAGCTTTGCGAACAGGAATATCATATTTCGTCTGTACGATTTTTCGTTATAATAGCCAATAATATTGACTTGTTCTAGTTATCCCATAATAATCTTAACGTGAACCTCTTTTTTGCCAGCGTCCACAGGGATAAGATTTCCCTCAATTGCATTGCCATCCACGGTAACGGAAGCAACACCTTTTTCTACATGATCCGGGTTTTCAACCTCAATGTGGTAAGTCGTGCCACGGAAATCACGTTTTGCGGTGAAGCCGTCCATAAAGGAAGGAATACAGGGATCTACGATCAAACCATCATAATCAGGGCGGATACCGAGGATATACTGGGAAGCATTTAAGAATGTCCATGCAGCAGTACCGGTCAGCCAGCTATTTTTTGCCTCTCCGAAGTTTGGAGCGTCTTTACCGGCAATCATCTGGGAGTATACATATGGCTCTGTGCGATGAATTTCACTGATATCTTCGATATATGCCGGACAGGTTCTTGTGTAGACCTGCCATGCACGGTTTCCACGGCCAACAACAGTTTCTGCAATGGAGATCCATGGGTTGTTGTGACAGAAAATACCGGCATTCTCTTTGTATCCTGGTGGATAAGAAGAGATTTCACCGAGCTCAACATGATATCTGTGATAAGGTGGCTGCAATAATACAATACCGTATTTGGTATCCAGATATTTTTCAACAGATTCCATTGCTTTTAAGCAGTTGCCTTCTTTTAAGCCAATCTCTGCCATGACACAGAAGCCCTGTGGCTCAATGTAAATCTTGCCATCTTCGCATTCTTTGGATCCGATTTTGTTTTTATAATGATCGTATGCACGCAGGAACCACTCTCCGTCCCAGCCGGCATCCAAAACTGTTTTCTCCATATCTGCAATGGCTTCTTCTGCAAGAGCAGCCTCCTCAGCCATGCCACGGTGTCTGCAGATTTCCACGTAATCTTTTCCATAGCGGACGAACATTCCGGCAATGAAAACAGATTCTGCATTAGGACCTTCCGATGGTCCGAAGGTCTGGAAAGATTCGCCTGGCTCTGTTGAGAAGCAGTTTAAGTTCAGGCAGTCGTTCCAGTCAGCACGTCCAATCAGAGGAAGTTTGTGTGGACCACGGTGATCCATGGTATAGTGGAAGGATCTTCTCAAGTGTTCCATAAGATCCGTTGCCTTGGAATCATCGTTGTCGTATGGTGTGCGCTCATCCAGAATGGAGTAGTCTCCGGTTTCTTTGATGTAAGCTGCAGTTCCGGCAATGAGCCACAGTGGGTCATCGTTAAAACCGCTTCCGATATCAGAGTTCCCTTTTTTGGTGAGTGGCTGGTACTGATGATAAGCACTGCCGTCTTCAAACTGTGTGGAAGCGATATCTAAAATTCTCTGACGTGCGCGGTCTGGAATCAGATGAACAAAGCCCAAAAGATCCTGACAGGAATCACGGAATCCCATTCCACGTCCGATGCCGGATTCGTAATAGGAAGCGGAACGGCTCATATTAAAGGTTACCATACACTGATATTGGTGCCAGATGTTTACCATGCGGTCAAGCTTTTCCTCTTTGGAAGAAACAGTAAAATGGCTGAGCAGTTTTTCCCAGTAAGCTTTCAGATCAGCAAGTGCCTGGTCTGCTTTTTCTGTTGTGTTGAATTTTTCTAATAATTTTTCAGCAGGAGTGCGGTTGATGATACCATCTTCCGGTCTGCCAACCCATTTTTCTGCTGCCGGATTCTCCACATAACCGAGAACAAATACATAAGTTCTGGATTCGCCCGGAGCAAGGGTTACATCTAACTGATGGCTGCCGACCGGAGCCCAGCCGCTTGCAACAGAATTTTTGCAGGAGCCGGATACGACAACTTCAGGAGCCGAATTTTCACCGTACGCACCAAGAAATGCATCACGACTTGTATCAAATCCGGCAATCGGAGCATTGACGGAGTAAACAGCGTAATGGTTTCTTCTTTCCCGGTACTCGGTTTTATGATAGATGGCGGAACCATGGATTTCAACCTCGCCGATGGAGTAGTTACGCTGGAAGTTTGTCATATCGTCCATTGCATTCCAGAGACAGAACTCTACATAAGAAAAAATGGAAAAATGCTTTTCTTCTTTACTGTGGTTGGTCATGGTCAGCTTATTGATCTCGCAGGTGCTTCCAATCGGAACGAAGTCTGTCAGCTCTGCGGCAAGATCATTTTTGCTTCCTTTAAAAATGGAATAACCGATACCGTGATGACATTCATAGGAATCCAGATCAGTCTTGGTTGGCATCCAGCCCGGATTCCAGATGGTATTTCCTTCTTTAATATAGTAGTAATGTCCGTTGCTGTCTCCGGGAACATTGTTGTAACGGTATCTGGTAAGACGTAACAGCTTTGCATCTTTATAAAAGCTGTAGCCGCCGCATGTGTTTGAAACTAATGAAAAGAAATCTTCACAGCCGAGGTAATTAATCCAAGGCAGTGGTGTTTTTGGGGAAGTGATGACATACTCTTTTGCATTATCATCGAAATATCCGAATTTCATATAAATCCTCCTTGTTTTTTCGAAGAAAAAATCCCATTTTACAAAGTAAAATTTGTTCCTCTGAACGAGGAGAGGATTTAGCCTCCTTGTTTTGCATATTACTTAACGAAAACGATTAAGTAAATATTCCTTATCTGAAATTATATCTTGTAGAATTATAAAAATCAACAAAAAATCATTTAAAATAAGCAAAAATAGCACTTTTAACAAAAATTACAGCCTAATATGGAAGAAAGCAACAAAAGAGGGTTAAGCTGGATGATTAAGTTTAAAATACGAAAACGTATAAGCTTTTGCTGCATAAACTGTTGAATAACGAGAAGAATCATAAAAAATGCACAAAAAATTAGAGAAAAAAATGTAAAATTAGCCGAAATGTCAAAAAAGTATTGCAATCCGTTTGCATAAGAGCTATATTAAAGATGCGAAAACGATTAAGTAAAAACTTCGAAAGACTTAAGCAGCAAGACAACAGGTCATACATAATAAAGTCTGGAAGAAGTACCTGGAGGATTCAATGGTATCTTTAAAAACAATTGCCGAAAAGTGTGGAGTATCAACTGCCACTGTCAGTAAGGCATTAAATGATCAAAAAGATATCAGTGAAGAGACAAAGAGTCGTATCCGGACAGTAGCAGAGCAATTAGGATATTTTCCGAATGCAGCAGCAAGATCACTTAAGACCAACCATTCATACAACCTCGGAGTTCTATTTGAAGAGGAAGCAGGAAGTGGTTTACAGCATGAATATTTTTCAGGAGTATTAAATGGTCTGAAAGTCCAGGCGGAGAAGCAGGGTTATGACATTACATTTATCAATACCTGTTTTGAAAACCGGAAGATGTCTTATCTGGAACATTGCAAATACCGGAATTTTGAAGGAGTTGCAATTGTGTGTGCGGATTTTAACGACCCTGGTGTCATGGAACTGATGAATAGCGAAGTACCGGTTGTCACCATCGACTACCTGCATCACAACTGCACGGCGGTCAGCTCGAACAACATTCAGGGCATGGAAGATCTGGTCAGATATATTTATTCTCAGGGACACAGGAGGATCGCTTACATCCACGGACAGCAAAATGGTTCGGCAGTTACCAAAGACCGGTTGACAAGTTTTTACCGGACAATGGATGAACTGAAGCTGGAAGTCCCGGATGAGTACATCCGCACAGCAGATTACCTGGAGACAAGGGAAGCGGCAAAACAGACGAAGGAACTTCTGAATCTGGAAAATCCGCCAACCTGTATCATTTATCCTGATGACACCGCACTGATCGGAGGTAGAAATGTCATTATAGAGATGGGACTTCGGATACCAAAAGACATTTCAGTAGCAGGATACGACGGAACGAGGATGTCACAGCTTTTGCATCCGAAGCTTACCACAATTAAGCAGGACACAGAAGAGATTGGCAGAGAGGCTGCAAAACGGCTGATCGGTTCCATTGAAAAACCAAAAACAACTCTCATAGAGAGAGTCGTTATAGAAGGAATCCTCATACCGGGACAATCGGTAGGAAAGATTCCGGAACAAAAATAACAATGCAAACAAGGCGGAAGCCAAAAAATTAAGGAGGAGGGTTTTCTATGAAAAAGAAAATCATTAGCGCATTATTATGTGCATCCATGGTAGCAACTATGGTAGCAGGATGTGGTGGATCATCAGACACAACATCCACAGACAACAGCGACTCAGGTGCAGCAGCACCGGCAACAGAATCTGGATCTGATGCAGCGGAGACAGATACAACAGGTGATGAGGGAAAAGTTTTCAACATTTATTGCTGGAATGAAGAGTTTAAGAGCCGTCTGACAGATCACTATCCTGGATATGAGGAAGTGGATGCCACAACTGGTAAGATTGGGGATGTTACCGTAAAATGGAACATCACACCAAGTGATGACAACGCATATCAGAACAATCTGGATGCAACATTATTAAAACAGGAATCAGCAGCAGCCGATGACAAGATTGACTTATTCTTAGTAGAAGCTGACTACGCACTGAAATATGTCGATACAGATTATACAATGCCGATCGCAGATCTTGGAATTACAGATGCAGACCTTGCAAACCAGTATCAGTATACAAAAGATATCGTTACAGATTCTAACGGTGTATTAAAAGGTGTTTCATGGCAGGGCTGCCCGGGCGTATTATTCTATAACCGTGATGCAGCAAAAGAAGTTCTTGGAACAGACGATCCTGACGAAGTTCAGAAATATGTTTCAGACTGGGATACTTTCAATGATACAGCAGAGACAATGAAAGCTGCCGGATACAAGATGACATCTTCTGTCAATGATACTTACCGTGTATACTCTAACAACGTTACTTCTAAATGGGTAGAAGATGGCAAGATCAATATTGATGATAACATTATGAAATGGGTATCTGATTCAAAAGAGCTTTATGATGCAGGCGAGACAGAGACATATGAACTCTGGGGCGATGACTGGAAGAAAGGTTTCTATCCGGAAGGAAAAGTATTCTGCTACTTTGGACCGGCATGGTTCGTGAACTTCTCTATGGCAGCCGACACCGAAGGATCTATCGGTTACAACGGTGGATGGGGCGCTACACCAGGACCTCAGGGATTCTATTGGGGCGGTACATGGATCTGTGGAGCAACAGGTACAGATAACGCAGGTCTTGTAAAAGATATCATCTTAAAGATGACAACAGACGAGACGATCATGAAAGATATCGTAGTAAAAGATGATGACTTCGTTAACAATAAACCAGCTATGGAAGCAATGGCAGCAGATACAAGCTACCAGAGTAAAGTATTAGGCGGACAGAACCCATTGTCTATGTACTGTGCAAGTGTAGAAAAACTTGATTTAAGCAACCTTTCTGCATACGATCAGGGATGTAACGAAGAGTTCCAGAACGCTATGAAGAACTACTTTGAAGGCAATGCTTCACTTGATGATGCACTTGACTTATTCTACAAAGCAGTTGTTGAGAAATATCCGGACTTAACATACTAAAATAATAAGCCGCGCCTGCCAGACCGGCGGGTGCGGCTATCTTTATATCTATCTCCGGACGGAGAGAAAGCAGTCAGCGGCGTAAAGCGCAGAGCTGACAGCAGATTTGCACAAAAAGATGTCCGTGAAGGGATGCTGTGAACTCTGTGAAAAATAAAAAGAAGGGGGCAAGAGGCGTTATGAAGAAGAAAAGCAGTAAAGCAGTCAGATATAACAAATGGGGTTACATTTTTCTGATTCCTTTTATTCTGGTGTATGTTGTATTCCAGCTTATACCACTGTTTAATACCATTTATAACAGCTTTTTTGAAAATTATTTATCAGGTCTGACACAGATCGGACCAAACTTTGTGGGACTGGAGAACTACAAAACGCTGTTTACACAGGGCGATATCTGGATTTACGCAAAGAATACCATGATTTTATGGATCATGTGTTTTGTGCCACAGATTATTTTGTCATTACTGTTAGGTGCATGGTTTTCTGATGTGCGTTTGAAATTAAAAGGAAGCAGATTTTTCAAGACCGTGATCTATCTGCCAAACCTGATCATGGCATCCGCATTTTCCATGTTGTTCTTTACACTGTTCTCAGATGGTGGACCGATCAACTCGATTTTAATGCAGATCGGAATCATTTCAGAGCCATATAAGTTTCTGGCAAACACAGGAAGTGCGAGAGGGCTGATCGCCCTTATGAACTGCCTGATGTGGTTTGGTAATACGACTATTCTTTTAATGGCAGGCATGATGGGTATCGATACTTCCCTATTTGAAGCGGCAGAAGTGGATGGAGCAACTTCCACACAGGTATTCTACAAAATTACATTACCGCTGCTCCGGCCGATTTTAGTATATGTTGTGATCACATCACTGATCGGTGGATTACAGTTATTCGATGTACCGCAGATTTTGACCAATGGTACCGGTGATCCAATGAGATCGACCATGACATTGATCATGTTCTTAAATAAACATCTGTACAGCAAGAACTACGGAATGGCTGGGGGAGGATCCGTAATCCCGTTCATCATCACCGCAATTTTAAGTCTTATTGTCTTTAAGGTAACTGGAAACGATAAGAGAAAAGCATGAGTAGAATAGAAAGGTGAGGTGTTATTATGAACGAAAATAAAAATCTGAAAAAAGGACTTGGAATCCATGCAAGAAGATTTATCGCTTATGTAGTCCTGATTCTTGTTACATTTGCCTGCCTGTTCTGGTTCTATGTGCTGTTCATTAATGCGACCAGATCGAACGGTGAACTGCAGGCCGGATTTACACCACTGCCAAGCACACATCTGCTGGAAAACTGGAACAATCTGGTACACGGAACACTTCCGGTATGGCAGGGTATGATAAACAGTCTGATCGTATCTGTACTGTCAGCAGCGTTATGCACCTATTTTTCAACCATGACGGCTTACGCCATTCATGCATATGATTTTAAACTGAAAAAATACATCTATGCATTTATCTTAGCAGTCATGATGATCCCTACACAGGTAACTGCACTTGGATTTGTAAAATTAGTCGGTACATTACATATGGAAGATACATTCATTCCATTGATCGTGCCAACGATCGCTGCTCCGGTAACATTCTTTTACATGAAGCAGTATATGGAAAGTACATTGCCGGTATCTCTGATCGAGGCTGCCAGAATTGACGGCTCCGGTGAGTTCCATACATTTAACCAGATTGTACTTCCATTGATGAAACCTGCCATTGCAGTACAGGCAATCTTTACATTTGTAAGCAGCTGGAATAATTATTTTGTACCGGCTTTGATCTTACACAATGACAAGAAAAAGACACTGCCAATCTTAATCGCACAGCTTCGTGCAGCTGACTGGCTGAAGTTTGATATGGGTCAGGTTTATGTGATGATCGCATTTTCTATCTTCCCAGTTATTATCATTTATCTGATCTTATCCAGACACATCGTACAGGGTGTTGCCCTCGGCAGTGTAAAAGGATAAATTAGAATATAGCTACAAATGAAAAAACCTTCCCTGAGAACCGTCGTGATTCCCCATATCACGGCGGTTCTCCTTTGATGTAGCAGAAAAAGATTACAATATTAAAAAACATCAGAAAAATTATCTGAAATAATCAAACATAGGCTCTTTTTTTCCAGTTGCTAATGTGCTATAATAGGCACAGATTTTGGAAAAAAAGAAATGGTTGAGAAGTGAATCTGCACAATCCTTTCAGAACGGAGGAAGACATGACAGAAGGCGGTTTTTTAGTTTTCATGGGAATTTTATTACTTTTGGTTGTCATCGTTGTTGTGATAGCGGTTGTTTCATCTGTGGCAGGTGCGGCAGCAGCAATCGTTGATGATGAAGACAGCGAAGATGAATAGAACAGGGTGAGAACAGAATAGTGGGGCGGTACTTTTGTGCCAGTCCCCTTTTTGCAGGTCTTATGGATACTGCGAAATGTCCCGAGATCGAATCATAAGAAAGGAGACAGAGATTATAATGCAGTTACTTACATTTTTGTTAAATGGAGTGAAGTTTGGTATTCCTGTCAATGATGTGGAATCCATTGAAACAAGAATGAATGTGGTGAATATTCCAAATTCACTGCCACAGGTTCATGGGATCATGAATCTGCACGGAGAAGTTATTGCAGTGTACAGTCTGGCAGAACAGTTTCATTATCCGGAACAGGAAATCAACAATATCATCGTTGCATCCATGAATGGTACAAAGATTGGGCTTGAGGTTGGAAACGTGGATGAGATTATTGATGTCCCGGATGAGAAGGTTATTTCCATGCCAGTCATTATGAAAGCAGTAGAAAATTGTTTTGATGAGGTTGCTTCCTATGCAAAAGAACTGATCGTTCTGATTGAGGTATCAAAGCTGATGCCGGAAGCAGAGCAGCAGGCAATACAGAAATTGGTAGAACAACAGTCATAAACAAAAAAGAGTAAAGCCTCTGTTATTATATATTGGAAAGATACAGTCTCGTGGGATGGAGTACCGATAGGTACTCCATTTTTGCGTAAATAGGAAATTTTGTTCCATTTCTAAAATAATTCTAAATTCTGTCCGATTTTCCTTGCATTTTGATGAGAGAGGAGTAAACTGATTTTTGCCGACCGACCGGTCGGTTTTGGCTTGCGGGAATGCAATAGCCAATCAGACATATAATTTTTCAGGAGGAACGAGAATGATCCCAAAGTATAGTGTAAAACGTCCGTACACAGTGTTAGTGGCTGTTGTACTGGTGATCGTTTTAGGAGTTGTTTCGCTGACGAGGATGACAACAGATCTGCTGCCGGCAATGAATCTGCCGTATGTGATCGTTGTCACAACAGATGTGGGGGCAAGTCCGGAGGAAGTGGAAAAGGATGTGACATCGCCAATCGAAGCGGCAATGGCAACGACTTCCAATATTAATAACGTAAGTTCCATGTCCTATGATAACTATTCTATGGTTATTTTGGAGTATGAGCAGAGCACGAACATGGATTCTGCTATGATTGAGATTCAGCAGCAGCTGGATCAGTTGACCGGACAGTTCCCGGATTCAGCGGGCTCACCGGTCATTATGCAGATCGATCCTGATATGATGCCGGTCATGATCGCATCTGCGGATGTGGATGGTATGGATCAGGCAGAGGTATCTAATTATGTGGACAATGAATTATTACCACTGCTTGAGAGTATCGAGGGTGTGGCATCTGTGACGGCAACAGGAGTGCTTGATACGGATCTTCAGGTCACTATGAACCAGGAGAAAATAGATGCTTTAAACGAACAGATTCTGAGCAAAATAGATGCCCAGTTTACAGATGCACAGGCAGAGTTAGACAAGGCATCTTCCCAGATCGACAGTGGGAAAAAGAAGCTTTCCGATAGTGAAAAAGAGATGGGAAGCCAGCTTGGAGCAGGTGAAAATGAGATCATTAATAATAAAATCCAACTGTTTAACACCGAAGCAGATCTGACCACACAATTATCAGATCTTCAGAAATCACAGTCGTCCATGGATGGTGCAATCAAGTCGTTACAGTCAGCTTATGATGGAGCAACGCAGTTACAGAGCGCGATTGACGGTTTACAGAAAGCAAAAGACGGTGTCAGCCAGGCGAAGAGTGGGGCAAAGCAGTTATATCAGGCGCACGATGGTGTAATGGCAATTTTAACAGCAAAAAATCCAATGACAGGTGCAGACATGACAGTGGAGGAAGCGCTTGCAGCAGCGGTTCAATATGGTCAGATGACACAGGAACAGGCGAATCAGTTGAAAACAGTGATTTCAACTTTACAGGCAGATCCTAAAATGTTAGAAGCATATAAAAATGCGGCCAGCGAATCCGATTTCGTCGCCTACATGGAATCCACAGCCATTGCCCAGATCAATGCACAGGCAGGGACTTCCTATACAAGTGAGAGTGACATTGCCAGCCAGATCGTGACATTACAGTCCAAACTGGATGATATCAATGTGATGCTGACGAGTCAGGCATCCTCTTTTGCAGATGCAGGCGTGACGTTGACTTCTTACAAAGACATTCCTGCTGCAATCTCAAAATTAAGTGAGAGCAAGACGCAGATTGCGACGGGAATTGCGACGATCGAGTCTGCCCAGACACAGGTGGCAGACGGTAAAACGTCTTTAGATGACGCATTAGTGACTTTAAATGAATCCCAGATATCCGGTATCATGGAGATGAGCAAGGGATATGCGGATCTTGCTGTTGCAGCAAATAAGATCGAAGAGGGACAGAGCCAGTTAGATGATGCAAAAGAACAGGCAAAAGATTCAGCGGATCTGAACACGATCCTCACAATGGATACCTTAAAAAATCTTCTGACAGCGCAGAACTTCTCCATGCCGGCAGGTTATGTGACAGAGGGGAACGAGCAGTATCTGGTGCGAGTCGGAGATGAGGTGACATCCAAAGCTGATCTTGAAAATCTCGTTCTGATGGATCTTGGTATGGATGGTATCGAGCCGATCAGACTGTCAGATGTGGCAGATATCGAATACATTGACAATTCCGGAGATTCCTATTCCAAAGTAAATGGAAATCCGGCGGTGATGCTTTCGATTGAAAAGCAGACCGGCTATTCCACCGGAGATGTGACAGACCGGTTATTGGACAAATTTGACAGTCTGGAAAAAGAAAATACAGCGTTACATTTGAGCGTTCTCATGAATCAGGGAATTTACATTGACATGATCGTGAAATCAGTCGTAGAAAACATAATCGTGGGAGCCATCCTTGCAATTATTGTATTGTTATTATTCTTAAAAGACATCAAACCTACACTTGTAATAGCATGTTCGATCCCGCTCAGTGTTGTTTTTGCAGTGGTACTGATGTACTTTACGCATATTACGTTAAACATCATTTCGCTGTCGGGTCTGGCACTCGGAATTGGTATGTTGGTGGATAACTCCATTGTCGTGATCGAGAACATCTATCGATTGCGGGGAGAGGGATATTCCATCCGGAAAGCAGCCGTGGAAGGTGCTTCACAGGTGACAGGAGCGATCACAGCTTCCACACTTACAACCGTCTGTGTATTTGCACCGATTATTTTTACAGAGGGTATCACAAGACAGTTATTTGTTGATATTGCGCTGACAATTGCATTTACGCTTGCAGCCAGTCTTCTTGTGGCATTGACTTTCGTGCCGATGATGGCAGCAGGATTATTAAAAAATACAAAAGAGATCAGGCATAATTTCTTTGACAAAGTAAAAGATTCTTATGGAAAAATTTTAGCGGTATGTCTGCGTTTCAAGCCGGTCGTATTTATCGCGGTGATCGTATTGCTTGGAACAAGTGTTGTGGCAGCATTTTCCAGAGGATATTCTTTCATGGATATGAATATGGAAACGAACCAGATCAGTGCGACGATTTCAGCAAAAGAGGATCAGACACTAACGTTTGACGAACTGACAGAAATGGCAGATGAAGTCGTGGAAAAAGCATTGACGATCGATGGCATTGAGACCATTGGTGCCATGGCAGGCGGAAGTGCTCTTTCCATGATGGGAAGCAGTTCTACAGACAGTATTTCCATGTATATGATTCTGGATGAAGAATCTGAAGTGAGCAGCGCAGATGTAATCGAACAGTTGGATGAACTGACAAAAGACATGGACTGCGAAGTTACAACAGACACCTCCGCTTCTGATATGACATCACTTATGGGAAGTGGACTGACGATCAATGTAAAAGGAAATAATCTTGACAAACTGCAGGAACTTGCAGGCGAAGTTGCAAAAGTCGTAGAGAACACCGAGGGAACTGTGGATGTGGATGATGGACTTGCCAATACGACACCGTCTTTCACCATTTCTGTAGACAAGGAAAAAGCTGCGAAATATGGCATGACCGTTGCACAGGTATTCCAGCTTGTTTATGGGGAGATGACATCGTCAACCTCCGCAACAACGATCTCTACCGATGTAAATGAGTATCAGGTTTACGTACAGAGCGAGGAACAGTCCGATGTTACATTGGCTGATATCAAAAACCTGACCTTCACTTATACAGACAGAGAAGGAAACGAGACAGAAACAGCACTTTCTGATATTGCACAGTTTGAGGAAGGTTACACCTTAGGAACGATCAACCGTGATGCGCAGACCAGATATATCAGTGTGACCGCAGGAGTGGATGATGACCATAATGTCAGTCTGTTAAGTAATGAGATCCAGAAAGAGTTAGATAAGATCGATCTGCCGGAAGGATACTCCATTGAGATGGCAGGTGAGGACGAGATGATCGCAGATGCGATGAATCAGTTGTATCTGATGCTTCTTTTGGCAGTTATCTTCATTTACCTTGTCATGGTAGCACAGTTCCAGTCACTGTTGTCGCCGTTTATCATTATGTTTACAATCCCGCTGGCATTTACAGGCGGTCTGTTCGCACTTTACTTTACCGGCAACGAAGTCAGCGTTGTGGCAATGATCGGATTTGTCATGCTTGCCGGAATTATCGTAAATAACGGTATCGTTATGGTAGACTTTATCAACCAGCTTCGCCGTGGCGGAATGGAGAAAAAAGACGCCATTATCGAATCCGGAAAAACGAGACTCCGTCCGATCCTTATGACCGCACTCACCACGATCCTGTCCATGTCCACGATGGCAGTCGGACTTGGAGAAGGTTCAGAAATGATGCAGCCAATGGCGATCGTAACGGTTGGCGGTTTGTTATATGGTACACTGTTAACTCTGATCGTTGTTCCATGTATTTATGATGCATTTAACCGTAATAAGAGCATGGTCGAGGAGGACTTATAATGGACGAGCAGAAACTGATCCACGATCCATCACAGAAAGTACTTGCCATGTATCAGGCAGTCATTGAGTTCATTAATGAAGGCTGTGATATCAACACTTTAAAAGTAGCTGATATCACAGGCCGGGCAGGCATTGGAAAAGGAACGGCATACGAATATTTTTCTTCAAAGGAAGAGATAATCTCTTCTGCAATTTTATATTATGTGAAAGTCTGTTTTGAAAAACTTCAGGTAATATCTACAGGTGGAAGAACATTTCAGCAGAAAATTAACGAGGTCATGGATTTTATTGATGAGCATGTAAAAGAAAAGCAGGGAGTCTTTTTCCTGATCAAAATGGTGCTGGAATCCTATGAGATACCAAAGAATCTGAAAGATGAGTATGAGCGTATGAAACACCAGTGCTGTGATAAGGAAAAAAACGAGATTATCGACTGCATTGTGGAGGAGGGTGTCCGCGAAGGTCTGATCCGGGAGGAGAATGTTTTCCTGCGAAGAGCCGCGGTCGAAACCCAGCTTTCGGTCTATTTTATGTACCGCATCGCAGCAGAGAAAAAAATGGAGCTTGACTTGGAGGCAGATTTTCTGAGAGAATATGTCTATCAGAATCTGTTGAAATTATTAGGATAGAAAGAAGGAATGAATAAATTAAAATCACGTATAAAAAATCAGTTGACAAATGCCACTTTAGCTTTTATGATGAAAAAAGATATAAAAAGGTGATGAGAAAGAGGAGTACACACAGACACCTGAAAGAGAATGACATTCACCGGCTGAGAAATGTCACCAGAACATGTTGTGTGGAAGGTAGCTTTTGAACCGTCGCGCAGAACCTGTCTGTTACAGAGAAGAAGCAGAGCCCGTGATATAATCATGCGGAGCAGAATTTCCGTATATCATTAGAAGCAGCAGAAGTAAGCGAGAACGATTTGTCCCCGTTACCGGACAGTGATTTCTTTTTCAATGGACAGTGGAATTGAAAAATCGAATCAGCAGAGATATGTTGTTTTTACAACATAACAAAGGTGGTACCGCGTTGACACGCCCTTTGCATCCGTAAGGATGTGAAGGGCTTTTTTGCACGCTTGCTCTCGAGTGTGCACATCGGGAGAAAAGATGAATTAATTAGTTAGGCAATTTCGAAACTCGTAGAAAATATGAATTGAGTTGTGGAAATGTAACGAAAGCTTGAGAAGACACTGGGGAGCCGCCGGTTCTTGCTTGGCAGTCATAGCGCTAGCTGTGGCTGGCATGCTAGCACCGTTGCGAGCGACACGTAGCGGAAGCGTGTCTTCGAAAATTTTGTTACGGTTTCACAACGTTCGTAATGTAAATTCGAGTTTCGCAATGCCGAAGCAAAAAGAAAGGAAAAGACAAATGAAGGAATTAGCAAAGACCTATGACCCAAAGGGCATTGAAGAACGTCTCTATAAAAAATGGGAAGACAACGGTTACTTCCATGCAGAAGTAGATCGCAGCAAGAAACCATTCACCATTGTGATGCCTCCACCAAACATTACCGGACAGCTTCACATGGGACACGCATTAGACAATACCATGCAGGATATTTTGATCCGCTACAAGAGAATGCAGGGTTACAATGCATTATGGCAGCCTGGAACAGACCACGCTTCCATTGCAACCGAAGTAAAAGTCATCCAGTCCTTAAAAGAAAAAGGAATCGACAAGGCAGATCTTGGAAGAGAAGGTTTCTTAGAGAAATGCTGGGAGTGGAGAGAGGAATACGGTAACCGTATCATCAACCAGTTAAAGAAAATGGGATCTTCTGCTGACTGGCAGAGAGAACGTTTTACCATGGATAAAGGATGTTCTGATGCCGTACAGGAAGTTTTTATTAAATTATATCAAAAAGGATATATCTACAAGGGTTCCCGTATCGTAAACTGGTGCCCGGTTTGTAAGACATCCATTTCCGATGCGGAGGTAGAGCATGAGGAGCAGGACGGATTCTTCTGGCATATCAATTACCCGGTAGTTGGTGAGGAAGGAAGATTCGTAGAGATCGCAACGACAAGACCGGAGACTTTATTCGGAGATACCGCTGTTGCTGTAAACCCGGATGATGAGAGATACAAAGACATCGTTGGAAAAATGTTAAAACTTCCGATGACAGACCGTGAGATTCCGGTGATCGCTGATCCATATGTAGACAAAGAGTTTGGAACCGGATGTGTGAAGATCACACCAGCCCATGACCCGAACGACTTTGAGGTTGGAAAACGCCACAACCTGGAAGAAATCGTTGTCATCAATGACGATGCAACCATGAACAAGTTAGCAGGAAAATATGAGGGAATGGACCGCTACGAGTGCAGAAAAGCATTAGTAAAAGATTTAGAGGAAGCGGGACTTTTAGTAAAAGTTGTTCCACATTCCCACAACGTAGGTACACATGACCGCTGCGGCACAACCGTTGAACCAATGATCAAACAGCAGTGGTTCGTGAAAATGGACGAGATGATCAAACCGGCAGTTGAAGGCGTAAAAAATGGTGATATCCAGTTACTTCCAAAACGTATGGAGAAGACATACTTCAACTGGACAGACAATATCCGTGACTGGTGTATTTCCAGACAGTTATGGTGGGGACACAGAATCCCGGCATACTACTGTGATGAGTGTGGCGAGATGGTAGTTGCGAAAGAAGCACCTCATAAGTGTCCGAAATGTGGATGCACCCATATGACACAGGACCCGGATACCTTAGATACCTGGTTCTCCTCTGCTTTATGGCCATTCTCAACACTTGGCTGGCCGGAAAAAACAGAAGACTTAGATTACTTTTATCCAAATGATGTTTTAGTAACCGGATATGATATTATCTTCTTCTGGGTAATCCGTATGATCTTCTCCGGTTACGAGCAGATGGGCAAAGCGCCATTCCATACCGTATTATTCCACGGTCTGGTACGTGACTCCCAGGGACGTAAGATGAGTAAGTCTCTTGGAAACGGTATCGATCCGTTAGAGGTTATTGACAAATATGGTGCTGACGCACTTCGTCTGACACTGATCACAGGCAATGCACCTGGTAACGATATGCGTTTCTACTGGGAGAGAGTAGAGTCTTCCAGAAACTTTGCCAATAAAGTATGGAATGCTTCCCGTTTCATCATGATGAACTTAGAGGGCGCAGAGATCAAAACCCCTGCTCTCGATGAATTAAAGGCAGCCGACAAATGGATTTTATCCAGAGTGAACACACTTGCAAAAGATGTGACAGAGAACATGGATAAATTCGAGATGGGTATCGCCGTACAGAAAGTTTATGACTTTATCTGGGATGAATTCTGTGACTGGTACATCGAGATCACAAAAGTTCGTACCTATAACAAAGAGAATGATCCGGCATCTGCAAATGCAGCATTCTGGACCTTAAAGACGGTACTGACAGAGGCATTAAAGCTGTTACATCCATTTATGCCGTTTATCACAGAGGAAATCTTCTGTACGCTTCACCCGGAAGAAGACACCATTATGCTCGCAAAATGGCCGGAATACAAAGCAGAATGGAACTTTGCAGCAGAGGAAGAGATGGTAGAGCACTGCAAAGACCTTGTAAAAGGTGTTCGTAACCTCCGTACTGAAATGGATGTTCCACCATCAAGAAAAGCAAAGATTTTCATTGTATCTGACGATGCGAAAATCAGAGACACGTTTGAATCAAACAAAGAAGTTTATGTAAACCTTGCAGGTGCAAGCGAGATCGCAGTACAGGCAGATAAGACAGGAATCGAGGAGGATGCTGTTTCCGTTGTAATTCCTGGAGCAACACTTTACCTTCCACTGGAAGATTTAGTAGACTTTGAAAAAGAAAAAGAACGTCTGTTAAAAGAACAGGCACGTCTGGAGAAAGAACTCGCGCGTTCTAAGGGAATGCTTTCCAATGAGAAGTTCTTAAGCAAAGCTCCGGAAGCAAAAGTGCAGGAAGAGAAAGACAAGCTTGCAGGCTATGAGCAGATGATGGCTCAGGTCAAAGAGCGTCTTGCACAGATGAAATAGAGCAATAACCGTCCAGTCTCCTTAGCCGGTGGCGTGGACGGTTATTTTTATGGCAGGGTGTGTCATTGGTTTGTTCAACGTGCACAAATTACAGAGCGAAAATGTGCGAAAAAGGAGAAAACTTGCTTGAAAAAAAGGTCGGAAACGAGTATTATATAGTATATATACGATTCTTGTAGGAAGAAGGGAGTTGGAAGGATGGCATTACCAAATATTTCTACACCAAAAGTAAAGACTGTGAATAAAGATTTAGAGGCATGGATCAGACTTCCGGCATTAGAAGAAGGAGAACATTATACGATCGAATATCTGCATGATGTATTGCGGGTGAACCAGATTAATTATGGAATCGATGAAGCACAGCTTCAGAAAATCATCGATGAGGAGATATATGAACAGGATGTACTGGTGGCGAGAGGAGTACCGGCAGTAGAGGGACAGGATGGATTTTATGAATATAAGGTGAATATGAACCTTGAGAAAAAACCAAAGATCCTGCCGGACGGATCGGTAGATTACTGGTCCATGTACAGTGTACAGTCGGTTCAGAAGGATCAGGTCATTGCAATATATCATCCGGCTGTACAGGGAACAGACGGAACCGGAGTTTCCGGAAAGCCGATTCCTGCAAAGGTGGCCAGAGAACAGGGAGCACTTCGCGGAACTGGTTTTGGACGAAGTGAGGATTTCCTTACCTATTTTTCGCTGATGGATGGGAAGATTGATATTGAGAATGATAAGATCAGGATCCAGCCAATCTATGAGGTGAGCGGAGATGCGAATCTTACTACCGGAAGCATAGATTTTACAGGAGATATTGTGATCCACGGCAGTGTGGAATCCGGAGTTACGATCAAGGCAACCGGAAGTATCACGATTGATGGAAACGTGGAAGCCTGTAATCTGGAAGCCGGTAAGGATATCATTTTAAGAAGTGGAATGGTCGGAGGGAACAAGGCACATGTCAGAACCAAAGGAAATCTGTATGCAAAGTTTATTGAGTATACAGTCATCCAGGTAGAGGGAGATATGGAGGCAGACGTATTGCTCAACTGCACAGTTGCGTGCAGAGGATCTATTCTGATCCAGGGCAGAACAGCGAAGATCATCGGTGGAGATGTCAGCGCAGTCAAGGGAATCAGGGCTACCACGATCGGAAATGACGCAGAGATGCGGACAGCTGTGACCGTTGGAGTAAGTGCGGACTGTATTTCAAGACTGAATCTGCTGAAGAAGAAGATGGATATTACCAAAATGGAACTTGATAAGATCGAACAGGGACTTGCCAAGTTCGAAGAGATGGAGAAGGAGCGCGGAGTAAGCTATAAGGAAGATCCGAGAAGAGTGGCACTCTTGCGTACCAGAATCCAGAATACGGCTACACTTGCAGGAGATGAGGGCGAAGTGAAGCGGCTTGAGCGCATGATTTCAGATGGGGCGAATGCAACGGTCTGTGTGACAAGAGATGTATTCCCTGGGGTATCCATAGCGATCAGGGATCAGGTTTTAAATGTGAAGAACAATGCAAAATGCGTGGAGTTCTATCATCTGAACGGAAAGATCTGTACGAGAACAGCTGAGGATTAACGGACAATAACAGGCAGAAGGTAAAAAAGATAAGATAGCATTTCAGGAGAAACGGGTTACAACCGTAAATTTCCTGAAATGCTATTTTTATATTTTATATTATTGACGAAAAACTACTTTATTTTAATGGAAATTTCATAATTTGACATTGAAAGTGAATTCTTCCTATATTATAATCAATCAGTGAGAAAGAAATGATCAGCCAGTCTGCAGTTAAGCATGTACAGGCGGATCAGGAGAGAAATGATCAGTCAGTACAGGAAAGGTACGGGAATTAATATGATAAATTTTGAAGAAGAATTGAAAAACTTTAAACCAAGTCTGGAAGTGGAAGAGGCAGAGCAGGCAATCTATAATCATGAGCTGACAGACATGACGGATGTTATGCAGGAAATGCTGCAGGAATTAAAGCAGCAGAACAGATAACAGGTAGATCACATGCACAGTGGCATGACAGATAGAGAGGTTTTTCATGAGATGTTATAATTGCGGTGCAGAGCTTGGCAAGGGAGATAACTGCCAGAACTGCGGAACGAATGTAAAAGTATACAAAAAGATTTTGATGGCATCCAATGCCTATTACAATGATGCATTGGAGAAAGCCGGTGTCAGGGATTTGTCAGGGGCAATTGAGAGCCTGAAAATCAGTCTGCGTTTTAATAAATTAAATATTGATGCAAGAAATTTGCTTGGATTGATCTACTACGAGATGGGAGAAGTGGTGACTGCCCTCACGGAGTGGGTGATCAGTAAGAATTATCAGCCGAAGGATAATCTTGCGAGCAGGTACTTAGATGAAGTGCAGAAGAATCAGGTAAGACTGGATTCTGTCAATCAGACGATCAAGAAATACAATCAGGCATTGCTTTACTGCAAGCAGAACAGCCGTGATCTTGCAATCATTCAGTTGAAAAAAGTATTGTCGCTGAATCCAAAGCTGGTGAGTGGACATCAGCTTCTGGCGCTTTTATATATTCAGGAAGGACGCTATGATCTTGCGAAGAAATCACTGCGGAATGCCGGAAAAATTGATGCCAATAATACTGTGACACTGCGCTATCTGAAAGAAGCCAATGCAGCCTTAAGAGAGCAGAATCCGAGCAAGAAGCAGAAGAATGATGAACTCATTTCCTATCAGAGTGGCAATGAGACAATCATCCAGCCAAAATATCTGAAGGACAATTCTGCAGTCGGTACGATCATTAACATGGTGATCGGAATCGCAATCGGAATTGCAATCACCTGTTTCCTTGTGGTTCCTGGCGTGAGAAGAACCGTGATGAACAATACGAAAGCAGAAGTGCTGGATGCAAATAATACGATTTCTTCCAAGAATCAGACGATCACAAGCCTGCAGAGTCAGGTGGATGACCTTACCAGTCAGATTACGGATGCGAAGAACAGCGAGGAAGAATCTGCCAACAAACTGGAAAGCTATGACAAACTTCTGACTGCATATGAGACATACACCACAGGAGACATTGAGAAGGCAGGAGATGCATTGAGCAGTGTCAATGTGGATGACCTGAGTGCAGATGCAAAGAGTATTTATGATACCATCAATGCACAGGTGAATGCCGAATACATGGCTGCATTATATAAGGAAGGTTATGATGCATATTCCGGCAAAAAGTATGACGATGCCGTGAGTGCACTTTCCAAAGTCGTCGAGATGGATGAAAACTATGAGAATGGAAATGCACTGTACTATCTTGCACAGGCATACCGCAAGAACGAGGATATGGAAAATGCCAAAATCTATTATCAGAAAGTGGTAGAATTGTATCCAAATACAGAGCGCGCTGCAAACTCACAGAACTATCTGGATCAGAGTGAGACAGACACCGCCCGTTAATAAAAAGACAAACTGATATTAAAAAGTACGAAGGAGATCGAACCGGAAATTCCGGGGAGACTCCTTCTTTTTTTATTCATGACAATAAAATGTCTGCGGAGCGAGCATTCTATTGTTGAAAATCATAAGCAGAATGGAAAGAGAGGAACAAGAGCATGAAAAGCCAGTATATTATGGAAAAAGGATGTTTAGTTGTCTATGTGCCGCGTGAGTTAGACCATCATCAGGCAAACCGCATCCGCACGGAGACAGATCTTCTGATCGACACCTACCATGTCAGACATCTTGTGTTTGATTTTACAGAGACAGAGTTTATGGACAGCTCCGGGATTGGGGTGATCATCGGGCGGTGCAAAAACTTAGGCTACTCCGGTGGGGATGTGAGTGCGTGCCATCTGAACGAGCGCGTGGACAAGATATTTACCGTATCCGGGTTGAAAAAAATCATTCAGGTAAAAGAATAGGAGATAGTGGAGGAAGTAAAAATGAGCAGTCAGAACGAGATGAAACTGATATTTGATGCAAGGTCGGTGAATGAAAGTTTCGCCAGGGTGGCGGTGGCGGCATTTATAGCAGAATTAAACCCAACGTTAGACGAGATTGCGGATATCAAGACGGCCGTGTCCGAAGCGGTGACGAATGCGATCATTCATGGTTACCATGAACCGGAACAGAAAGTGGAACTCCTGTGTCAGATTTGTGGGGATGAGGTTTCCATCACCGTTTCGGATACAGGAGCAGGCATTGCGGATGTGTCAAAAGCGATGGAACCTTTTTATACGACAAAACCGGAGTTAGAGCGTTCCGGGATGGGATTCTCTTTTATGGAAGCGTTTATGGACAGGCTTGAGGTAGTATCCGAGCCGGGAAAAGGGACAAGCGTACATATGGTAAGAAGACTAGGAAATCAGGAAGGCTAGCCTATGGTGCGACAGGCGGAACTGATCAGACAGGCACAGGATGGGGATAAAAAAGCCAGGGACAAAGTCGTTTCGGACAACCTTGGATTAGTGCACGCAATTGTCCGCAGATTTGAAAAAAGAGGGCATGACAGGGAGGAATTGTTTCAGATCGGATGTATCGGGCTGATCAAGGCGATCGATCATTTTGATCTGTCGTTAAACCTTGCATTTTCCACTTATGCAGTGCCTATGATCACAGGGGAGATACGGCGTTTCCTGCGTGACGATGGCATGGTGAAAGTGAGCAGGAGTTTAAAAGAAAATGGATACAAAATCAGCAGGGCAAAAGAAGTTCTCACAACAGAGCTTGGGAGAGATCCGAGTCTTTTGGAGCTGTCTGCCATGACAGAACTTGGCACAGAGGAGATCGTGATGGCATTGGACGCTAACCGTGGGGTGGAGTCCATTTACCAGCCGGTCTGCGGCTCAGATGGAGATGAACTTTTACTCATTGACCAGATTGGAGATCAGAGCGATGTCTATGAGGAGCCGGAGAAGGAGGCTGTTTTAAACAAAATGGTGATCAGGCAGCTGATGGATACGCTCGACGAGACAGAACAGCAGATCATCAGGCTGCGGTATTTTGAAAATAAAACGCAGTGCGAGGTGGCAGGAATACTTGCAGTGACACAGGTGCAGATCAGCCGGAATGAGCGTAAAATCCTTGCAAAACTCCGGGCAAAACTGGAGTTATAACGTCATTTGCCGGAAAGAAAATCTTGAAGAGCGAAACCATCAATGATATAGTGAAAGGAGGAAACTCAAACAATAACCGGCAGTGATAGCAGACTGACAGAGCGTCAGGAGAGAGGGAGTACAAGAGCAGATGAATGGAACACAGATCAGTGATACACAGAGGAATAACAGAACCGCATTGACAGGGCATACCATAGAAGCGTTGATCGTGGTCGTCTTTTATGCGTGCAGATTTATCAGGGGAGAGCGGAGTCTTGGATATTTTCTGGTGATCACGGCATTGGCACTGATCCCGGTCATGCTGGGACAGTTTTTCTTTTTCAAGGACAGAGAGACAGGTATGATCAAACACACGGTAGGAATCGGATTTGCCATTACGTATTCCTTCATGGTGCTGACGACCGAGGAAGCGAACATTTATGTGCTTGTCATACCGATGATTTTACTTGTAAGTGTATTTAATGATGTAAAATTTTCCGTGCAGATCAATATAGGAACGGTTATCTTAAGCCTGATCATGACGATTGGTGGAGCTTTTACCGGAAAGTTCGGTTATCAGGGCAGCGATGAAGCAATCGTGCAGGTGACAGCCATGATACTTGTCGCAGTGTATTCTATCTATGCAGCGCAGACATCGAATGCAAACAATCAGCAGAAAATGGAGAATATTAAGGAAGCGCAGAGCAAGACAGAACTTTTGCTGTCCGATATTTCCAATATGTCACAACAGATGCAGAGTGGAATGGAAGATATCTATGGAAAAGTTGAGAACCTCAACAGTGCTTCTAAATTGACCAAAGATGCAATGTCAGAGGTTGGCAGTGGTACGACGGAAACCGCAAACGCTGTGCAGACACAGATGCAGCAGACAGAAGCAATCCAGCAGAAAGTTGAGATGGTCAGCAGTGTTGCGGAACGCATTAACCAGAGTATGCAGCAGACTTTGCAGGTACTTGAGAGCGCAGGAAAAGATATGGATGTGCTCGTATCACAGGTAGATCATTCCGTAGAAAAAGGTGACAGCGTTGCAGGACAGCTAGAGACATTAGACAAATACATTGAAGAGATGCATTCCATCGTGGAACTGATCTCCGGTATTACCTCGCAGACAAGCCTTTTAGCTTTAAACGCAAGTATTGAGGCAGCAAGAGCGGGTGAGGCCGGAAGAGGATTCTCTGTTGTTGCGACAGAGATTTCCGGTATGGCAACACAGACCAAAGAGGCAACGGTACATATTACAGAGCTGATCGAGAATATTTCCAATGCGATCAGCGAGGTGGTTTCGGTGGTGCGCGAGATGATCGGTGCAATTAATGAGGAAAAGCAGTCCACTGAGAATACTGCCAATAATTTTTCGGATATCCAGAGCAATACGCTTGATATCCAAAGCAACATGGAGCAGTTAAACAGCAATATTGAGGAATTGAAAACTGCAAATGAACAGATCGTGCATTCGATTGAAACAATCTCGGCAATCTCAGAGGAGGTATCTGCACACGCAAATGAGACAATGAGTGCACAGGAAGATAATTCGGATGTACTGAACAAGATCACGGATCGTATGCAGCAGTTGATCGAACTTACAAAGCAGGAGGCATAATAACGTGAAAGCTTACGATAATTATATTTTTGATTTATATGGAACGCTGGTTGATATCCATACCGAGGAGAATGATCCTCTGGTATGGAAAAAGCTGGCGCTTTTTTATGGCTATTATGACGCCGATTATTCATCGGAAGAATTAAAAGAAAGATATGCTGCAATCATTGCAGGCGAGGAGTATAAGATGAAATCTGAGAAAAAAGATGATGCTCATGAAGCACATCCGGAAGTTCAGATTGAAGAGGTCTTTCAGAAGCTTTTTGAGGAAAAAGGCGTGAAGGCAGATCCTACACTTGCCGTTCATGCAGGGCAGTTCTTCCGGATCCTCTCTACCGATTATGTAAAACTCTATGACGGAGTGACAGATTTGTTAGAAGCATTAAAAAAGACGGGCAAAAAGATTTATCTGCTTTCGAACGCACAGCGCATTTTTACAGAGTATGAGATGCACACACTTGGAATCGCAAAGTACTTTGACGATATTTTTATCTCTTCAACCTGTGGGGTAAAAAAACCGGACAGCAGATTTTTTCAATTATTGATTGATAAATATAATCTTGATATAACAAAAAGCGTCATGATTGGAAACGATGGCATAAGCGATATCGCAGGAGCTAAGAGTGTCGGACTCGATACCTTTTATATTCATTCGAACATTTCTCCAAAGCTGCCGGAAGAGACCGTCATATTACCGGATGGCACTGAAAAAAAACGGAAGGTCATGCCGGATGCAGACTTTGTGTTAGATGGAATGGACATGGAGAGAGTCAGGGAGCTGCTGCTCGGAGAATAAGAGGAGATTATCAGCGCAGATTACCTTCCATCCACAGTTCACAATTTCTTCACAAAATATTGGCACTCACCTCTTGACAGTGCTAACAACTCGTGATATAACATACTCGTAACAAAGGAAAACCACTGCGAAAGAAATTTCGTAACTGACAGAAGACGTTCCAGCCAGCAAGGTGGGAAGGTCTTTTCTTTCCATCAGAAAGTTTTTCAGAAGGTTTTTCTTTTTCACATAGATCACAGAGATAAATACGAGGGAGGTAAGCGTATGAACATTCAGAAATTTACTCAGAAATCAGTAGAAGCCATTAACGATTGTGAAAAGCTCGCCTATGAATATGGAAATCAGGAGATCGAGCAGGAACACCTTTTAGTCGCCCTGTTACGTCAGGAGGATGGACTGATTCCAAAATTAATAGAGAAAATGGAGATCCAGAAAGAACATTTTGTGGATAACGCAGAGCGCCATTTAGCTGCCCGTGTAAAAGTATCCGGCGGACAGGTTTATGTAGGACAGGATCTGAATAAGGTACTTGTCCATGCAGAGGATGAGGCAAAAGCAATGGGAGACGAATATGTTTCCGTGGAACATTTGTTTTTATGCCTGATCAAATATCCGAATAAGGCAATGAAGGAAATCTTCAAGGAGTATGGAATTACCCGTGAACGGTTTTTGCAGGCGTTGTCAACGGTAAGAGGAAACCAGAGAGTAGTATCCGATAACCCGGAGGCAACTTATGATACATTGGAAAAATACGGATACGATATGGTAGAGCGTGCGAGAAACCAGAAGCTTGATCCGGTGATCGGACGTGATGCAGAGATCCGTAATGTGGTTCGTATCCTTTCCAGAAAGACAAAGAATAACCCGGTTCTGATCGGTGAGCCTGGTGTCGGTAAGACGGCTGTTGTTGAAGGACTCGCACAGAGGATCGTCCGCGGTGATGTCCCGGAGGGATTAAAAGACAAGAAATTATTTGCACTGGATATGGGCGCACTGGTTGCAGGCGCCAAATATCGTGGTGAGTTTGAGGAACGTCTGAAAGCGGTTCTCGATGATATCAAAAATTCCGATGGACAGATCATCCTGTTTATCGATGAACTTCATACCATCGTGGGAGCAGGAAAAACAGACGGTGCGATGGATGCAGGCCAGCTGTTAAAACCAATGCTTGCCCGTGGTGAGTTACACTGTATCGGTGCGACCACCTTAGATGAGTACCGTGAATATATCGAAAAAGATGCTGCTTTGGAGCGTCGTTTCCAGCCGGTACAGGTGGATGAGCCGACCGTTGAGGATACCATTTCCATCCTGCGTGGCCTGAAAGAGCGTTACGAAGTATTCCACGGTGTAAAAATTACAGACTCGGCACTGGTATCTGCGGCAGTGCTCTCAAACCGTTATATTTCCGACCGTTTCCTGCCGGATAAGGCAATCGACCTCGTGGATGAGGCGTGTGCCCTGATTAAGACGGAACTGGATTCCATGCCGACAGAGCTGGATGAGTTAAACCGTCGTGTCATGCAGATGGAGATTGAGGAGACAGCTCTGAAAAAAGAGACGGATCGTCTGAGTCAGGAGCGTCTTGCGGATCTTCAGAAGGAACTGGCAGAACTTCGTGATGAATTTAACACAAAGAAAGTACAATGGGAAAACGAAAAGAAATCAGTTGAAAAAGTCCAGAAACTTCGTGAAGAGATCGAGCAGGTCAAGAATGAGATCAAGACTGCACAACAGAATTATGATCTGGAAAAAGCGGCAGAACTGCAGTATGGAAAACTTCCACAGCTGCAGAAACAGCTGGAAGTTGAGGAAGAGGCAGTTAAGAATAAAGATCTTTCGCTGGTACATGAGAACGTCAGCGAGGAAGAGATCGCACGTATTATTTCCCGCTGGACGGGTATTCCGGTCGCAAAGCTGACCGAGAGTGAACGTAACAAGACACTGCATCTGGACGAGGAGCTGCATAAACGTGTCATTGGTCAGGACGAGGGTGTCACAAAAGTGACAGAGGCCATCATCCGTTCCAAAGCCGGAATCAAAGATCCGAGCAAACCAATCGGTTCGTTCCTGTTCTTAGGACCTACCGGTGTCGGTAAGACAGAACTTGCAAAGGCTCTGGCAGCCAGTCTTTTTGATGACGAATCCAATATGGTGCGTCTTGATATGAGTGAGTATATGGAGAAATATTCCGTGTCCCGTCTGATCGGAGCGCCTCCGGGATATGTCGGATATGATGAAGGCGGTCAGCTGACGGAGGCAGTCCGTAGAAAACCGTATTCGGTTGTCCTGTTCGATGAGGTCGAGAAAGCACATCCGGATGTATTCAATGTATTATTGCAGGTGTTAGATGACGGACGTATCACAGACTCGCAGGGAAGAACCGTTGACTTCAAGAATACGATCATCATCATGACATCGAACCTCGGATCAGCCCATCTGCTGGAGGGCATTGATGAGAATGGTGATATCAATCCGGCTTGTGAGGAAGCGGTCATGAATGAACTTCGTGGACATTTCAGACCGGAGTTTTTGAACCGTCTCGATGAGATCATTATGTTCAAGCCTCTGACAAAAGACAACATCGGCAATATCATCAATCTGCTGATGAACGATCTGAACAAACGTCTTGCTGACCGTGAGATTACGGTAGAACTTTCAGACAGTGCAAGACAGTTCATTGTTGATCACGGATATGATCCGATCTATGGTGCAAGACCTCTGAAACGTTTCTTACAGAAACATGTAGAGACATTGTCTGCAAAGCTGATCCTTGCAGATGAAGTGAGAGAGGGAGATACCATTTTGATCGATACCGAGGGCGATAAGCTTACGGCAAGAGTAAAATAATGATATAAAATAAGAATGCGGCTGTCACACAGGACATTTTGTGTGGCAGCCGTATTTTGCATGTTTTCAACTGTGAAGTAAAGCTGAAAAAAGAGAGTTTCGAAGCTATGTTACTTCTGCAAAAACGCGAGAAGCTTTCCAGACTGTGTTTTGTAATCGAAAACACCCAGATCATAAAGTTTTTGTTCAAGCGCCGCATCTTTGGAAAAAGTGCCGAGGTTTAAATGTTTACTTGGTGCGAAAACAAAAGCTTTTCCTTCTTTTTCCAGTTTGGCGGTAAGGTCAATGGACGCCTGATAATTGATGTGGCGATGGTCGATCCCTTCTATGGTCTTTGGGTATTTGTGAAGCATCCGTTTATAAATCGGGCGATGGGCTTCTGGCTGTTTTACAAAGTCCCTTGGATTGGATAAAATCACAACAAGTTTGTCGCAGCCATCATCTAAAGCGTGCTGCACCGGAATAGAATCCGCAACGCCGCCATCATAGTAGTAATGGTGATTAACCTGAACCGGACGACAGAATCCCGGCAGGGCGCAGGTTGCCATGAGTGTGCGATAATCGTCGCGCACAATATCGTATTTGGAAAAGTAAGTGGCTGTTCCGGTGACGGCATCCGTGGCAGGCATATAAAATTCTGCTGGATTTTTCATGATTGCATCGTAATCAATCGGGTCTTTGCCGTCAGAATTGGTCAGTGTTCCGTAAATGTATTGCAGACCGAACAGACTCCCGGTTCGAATCAGACTGTGTACACTTAAATACCGGGGATCACTTAAATGTTCCGTATAAAAACGGAGATTTCTTCCACGTTGTCCTGCAAGATAGGACAGCGTGTTTGCTGCACCCGCAGATACGCCGATACAGTAGTCAAACTGAATATGGTCATCTAAAAATTTATCTAAAATTCCGGCGCTGTAGGCACATTTCATGCCACCGCCTTCTACAACAAGTCCTATTTTCATAATTCACACGTATCATCCAATTTTTTAGATGATAATTGGATATTTCCTTTCTTCCAGTCATAACTTCGTTAAAATTTTATCACATTTGAAACAATTTATAAATACCAAAAAACTCGGCAAAAAACAATCATGATGCGCTCTTGCGTGATGAGACAGAAAATTATATAATAACAGACAGGTATGTTTTTATTTCCAGCAGGAGGCCTGGAATAAGAACGATGGCAGTATAGAAATAAGGAGATATTTTTAATATGGAAAATAAGAAACCAAAAATCATTTTAACAGGCGACAGACCAACAGGAAAGCTTCATGTCGGACATTATGTCGGCTCTTTAAAAAGAAGAGTGGAATTACAGAATTCCGGGGAATTTGATAAGATTTTCATTATGATTGCAGACGCGCAGGCACTCACTGATAATGCGGATAACCCGGCAAAAATCCGTGACAATATCATGGAAGTTGCATTGGATTATTTATCCGTAGGGCTTGATCCTGAAAAATCAAATATTTTTATCCAGTCTCATGTGGCAGAACTGACAGAACTGACTTTCTACTATATGAATCTGGTGACAGTATCCCGTCTGCAGCGCAATCCAACGGTAAAAGCAGAGATTCAGATGCGTAATTTTGAGACAAGTATCCCGATGGGATTTTTCAATTATCCGATCAGCCAGGCGGCCGATATCACTGCATTTAAGGCAACGACTGTTCCGGTTGGGGAAGATCAGCTTCCAATGTTAGAGCAGACGAAGGAGATCGTGCACAAATTCAATGCAGTGTATGGAGAGACTTTAGTGGATCCTGAAATCCTGCTTCCATCGAATAAAGCATGCTTGAGACTTCCAGGTATTGACGGAAAAGCAAAGATGAGCAAATCCTTAGGCAACTGTATTTATCTGTCAGAATCCGAGGCAGATGTGAAGAAAAAAGTCATGTCCATGTTTACAGATCCGGATCATATCCGTATCGAAGATCCGGGAAAGCTGGAAGGAAATACCGTATTTACTTATCTGGATGCGTTCAGCAACGAGGGACATTTTGCAGAGTACTTACCTGAATATGCAAATCTGGATGAGTTAAAAGATCACTATAAACGCGGTGGATTAGGCGATGTCAAAGTGAAGAAGTTTTTAAATAACGTTCTTCAGGAAGAATTAAGCCCAATCCGCGCAAGAAGAGCCGAGTATGAGAAGAACATCGAAGGTGTTTATGAGATTTTGAAAAAAGGCAGCGAAGTGGCAGCAGAGACAGCAGCCCAGACATTAAGTGAAGTCAAAGCGGCCATGAAGATCAATTACTTTGATGATCCGGCTTTTCTGGAAGAGCAGATTCAAAAATTTAACGAATAGGAAGAAAGAAAATGGCATTTACCCATCTCCATGTGCATACCGAGTTTTCCCTTCTGGATGGCTCGAATAAAATAAAAGAATATGTTGCAAGAGTGAAAGAGCTTGGCATGAACAGTGCAGCGATCACAGACCATGGAGTGATGTTTGGTGTCATTGACTTTTACAAGGCTGCGAAGGCAGCAGGTATCAATCCGATCCTCGGCTGTGAGGTGTACGTGGCACCGAACTCCCGATTTGACAGAGAGGCAGCGCATGGGGAGGATCGTTATTACCATCTGGTGCTGTTAGCTGAGAATAATGAGGGCTATCAGAACCTGATGAAAATTGTATCCAAAGGGTTTGTGGATGGGTATTATTACAAACCCCGTGTGGATATGGAAGTATTACAGCAGTATCACAGTGGAATCATTGCGCTGAGTGCGTGCCTTGCGGGAGAGGTACAGCGCTATCTTGTAAAAGGACTTTATGATGAGGCAAAAAAAGTTGCCGAAAAGTATGAAAACTGCTTTGGAAAAGGAAACTTTTTCCTGGAATTACAGGATCATGGAATCCCGGAGCAGCAGATGGTCAATCCACAGCTTGTGCGGATGAGCCAGGAGACAGGCATTGAACTGGTTGCGACAAACGACGTACATTACACCTACGCGGAAGATGCGGAGGCACACGATATCCTGCTCTGTATCCAGACCGGAAAGAAATTGTCCGATGAGAACCGTATGCGTTACGAGGGCGGCCAGTATTATGTGAAGTCAGAGGAAGAGATGCGGAAGCTTTTTTCCTTTGCAAGTCAGGCAATCGACAACACACAAAAGATCGCAGACCGCTGTCATGTGGAGATTGAGTTCGGTGTGACAAAACTGCCACATTTCGAGGTGCCGGAAGGTTACGACTCATGGACTTATCTGAATAAGCTGTGTCATGAGGGACTGGTAAAGCGTTACCCGGACCGCCATGAGAAACTGCTTCCGAAGCTTGATTATGAGCTTAATGTCATCCAGAAAATGGGATATGTTGATTATTTTTTGATCGTATGGGATTTTATCAATTATGCGAGAACCCATGGGATTCCGGTAGGCCCAGGGCGTGGAAGCGCCGCAGGAAGCCTTGTTTCTTATACCACAGGTATCACGAACATTGATCCGATCAAGTATAATCTGCTGTTTGAGCGTTTCTTAAATCCAGAGCGAGTTACCATGCCCGATATCGATATCGATTTCTGTTATGAGAGACGAAGCGAAGTGATCGATTATGTCGTGAAAAAATATGGCAAGGATTGTGTTTCGCAGATCGTGACATTCGGTACGCTGGCGGCAAAAGGTGTGATCCGTGATGTGGGACGAGTGATGGATCTGCCATATAGTTTTTGTGATACTATTGCAAAGATGATCCCAAATGAACTGAATATTACGATTGAAAAAGCACTGCAGATGAATCCGGAGCTCCGCGGCATGTACGAATCGGACGAGAATGTACGTACACTGATCGATATGTCAAAACGTTTAGAGGGACTGCCACGGCATACTTCTATGCATGCAGCGGGCGTTGTGATCTCACAGAAAGCGATGGATGAGTATGTTCCACTGTCGAGGGCGTCCGACGGAACAATCACGACACAGTTTATCATGACGACCATCGAGGAACTTGGACTTTTGAAAATGGACTTCCTTGGCCTTAGAACGTTGACGGTCATCAAGGATGCCGCAGATCTCGTATATAAGAACCATGGAATCAAAATCGATGTCAATCACATCGATTATAATGATCATACCAATCCGGATGCAGTTCTTATCGACTACAATGATAAAAAAGTATTAGACTACATCGGAACCGGAAGAACCGAGGGTGTGTTCCAGCTTGAAAGTGCCGGAATGAAAAACTTCATGAAGGAGTTAAAACCGCAGAGCTTAGAGGATGTCATCGCCGGAATTTCCCTGTATCGTCCTGGACCAATGGACTTTATTCCAAAGTATATCAAAGGAAAAAATGAGCGCGACAGTATTACTTACGAATGCAAAGAATTAGAACCGATCTTAGAGCCGACCTATGGCTGTATCGTTTATCAGGAGCAGGTGATGCAGATCGTGCAGGAACTTGCCGGATACACGATGGGACAGGCGGACAATATCCGTCGTGCCATGAGTAAAAAGAAACAGTATGTCATTGATGCAGAGCGTCAGAACTTTGTTTACGGCAACGAGGAACAGGGAATCAAAGGCTGTATTGCAAACGGTATCAGCGAGCAGGCAGCGAATAAGATCTACGATTCCATGGTGGATTTTGCAAAATATGCATTTAATAAATCACATGCAGCGGCTTATGCAGTGGTTTCCTACCAGACAGCGTATTTTAAATATTACTATCCGGTAGAATTTATGGCAGCGCTGATGACATCTGTGATCGATAATACCAGAAAAGTTTCCGAGTATATTTTTACCTGCCGCCAGATGGGAATCAAAGTGCTTCCACCGGACGTAAACGAGGGGGAAGGCGTCTTTACCTCAGTTGGAGATAACATCCGCTATGGACTGTATGCGATCAAGAGTATCGGAAGACCGGTCGTGGATCTGATCTTACAGGAGCGCACAGAGAATGGAACATATAAGACTCTGCAAAGCTTTCTGGAGCGTGTTTCCTGCCGGGAAGTCAACAAACGTGCGGTGGAAAACCTGATCAAAGCGGGGGCGTTAGACGGCCTTGACGGAAACAGACAGCAGATGATCACTGTTTTTTCCACAATCATGGACAACCTTGCCTCGGAGAAGAAAAAGAGTATGTCCGGTCAGATGACACTCTTTGATCTTGTGCCGGAGGAAGAAAAACAGGACTATGAGATCCGTCTTCCGCAGCTTGAGGAATACAGTAAGGAAATCAAGCTTGGTTTTGAAAAAGAGGTGCTCGGCATTTATCTGACGGGACATCCGCTGGAGGAATATGAGGAACGCTGGCGCAAGAATATTTCGGCGGTCACAACGGATTTTGTCCTGGATGAAGAGACAAATGAGGTGAAGGTAAAGGATAACCAGAAAGTCACAGTCGGCGGAATGATCACAGAAAAGACGATCAAGTACACGAAAAACAATAAAGTCATGGCATTTCTCACATTAGAAGATCTTGTCGGAACTGTGGAGGTGATTGTGTTCCCGAACAGCTACGAAAAGTACAGCTCCTTATTAAATGAGGATGAAAAGGTATTTATTACCGGACGTGCCAATGTAGAGGAAGATAAAAATGGAAAGATCATCTGTGAGCAGATCACTTCTTTTGACAGTGTAAAAAGGGAACTCTGGCTTCAGTTTTCCACGAAGGAAGAGTTTGAGGCGAAGGAGCAGGAACTTTATGGAAAGCTTCATGATTCGGATGGAAGAGATTCGGTTGTCATTTACATTTCATCCATAAAAGCAATGAAACGACTGCCAAATAACTACAATATCTGCATAAATCAGGAGATTGTGAACAATTTGACGAACTTTCTGGGTGAAAATAATGTAAAAGTTGTAGAAAAGAGCATTGAAAAGAGAGCGTAAAGATATTAAAATAGTGTAGATTAGATAAATAAATATCTGTAAATGGGTAAACAGATATTCAATGGGTATATTTATTTTTAGGAGGGAACTTATAAAATGGCAAAAGAGATCAAGACAATCGGTGTACTTACCAGTGGCGGAGATGCACCTGGAATGAACGCAGCAATTCGTGCAGTTGTAAGAGAGGCAATTGTAAAAGGATTAAAGGTAAAAGGAATTAAGAGAGGATACGCAGGACTTCTTCAGGAAGAAATCGTAGATATGGAAGCAAAGGACGTATCTGATATTATAGAGCGTGGTGGTACGATTTTACAGACAGCACGTTGTATGGAGTTTACAACACCGGAAGGTCAGCAGAAAGGTGCTGAGATCTGTAAGAAACATGGTATCGACGGAATCATCGTAATCGGTGGTGACGGATCTTTCAAGGGTGCCCAGAAGTTGGCAGCACTTGGAATCAATACGATCGGTCTTCCGGGAACCATCGACTTAGATATCGCATGTACTGAGTACACCATCGGATTTGATACCGCTGTCAACACAGCAATGGAAGCAATTGATAAAGTACGTGATACCTCTACTTCCCATGAGAGATGTTCTATCATCGAGGTTATGGGACGTGGCGCCGGATACATCGCTTTATGGTGTGGTATCGCAAACGGAGCAGAGGATATCCTGTTACCGGAAAAATATGATTACGACGAGCAGAAGTTAGTAAATAACATCATCGAAAAACGTAAACATGGCAAGAAACATCATATCATCGTAAATGCCGAGGGTATCGGACATTCTGCAAGCATGGCAAAACGTATTGAGGCAGCTACCGGTATTGAGACACGTGCTACCATCTTAGGACATATGCAGCGTGGTGGTTCTCCGACAGCAAAAGACCGTGTATATGCTTCAACCATGGGAGCACTTGCAGTAGACCTTCTGTGTGAGGGAAAGACAAACCGTGTCGTTGGATATCGTCATGGCGCTTTTGTTGATTTTGATATTGATGAGGCTCTTGCAATGAAGAAAGAGATTCCAGAGTACGAATATCAGATCGCTAAGAACTTATCCATCTAATTTGGAATCATTACGAAATACAGGAAAGAATTTAAAACTCCACGGATTTTGGTTCGTGGAGTTTTTATGACATATAAGAAAAAGATTTGTTTGGAGAAAAGTATGATCACAAGTACAAGCAATCAGCAGATGAAGAATCTGATGCTTCTGATGAAAAAGGCAAAAGCGAGAAACGAACAGGAACTCTTTGTCGTAGAGGGACGGAAAATGTTTCAGGAAGTTCCTGAAGAGTGGTTAAAACAGGTGTATGTGTCGGAGAGTTTTTTTGCAGAGAATGATAAAATGCTTGCAGGCTATACCTATGAGATCGTATCAGATTCTGTATTCAAAGCGGTATCAGATACGCAGACACCGCAGGGGATTCTCTGTCTGGTCAGAAAGCCACAGTATCGTCTGGAAGAACTGTTAAAAGGGGCAGACACGCATCTTCTGATTTTAGAGAGCATCCAGGACCCGGGAAATCTTGGGACGATGCTGCGCACCGGAGAGGGCGCAGGAATCAGCGGTGTGGTCATGAATCATACAACCGTCGATCTTTTCAATCCGAAAACAATCCGTTCAACGATGGGAAGTATTTACCGCATGCCATTTTTTGTGACCAGAGATCTGGCAGAGACCATCTGTGAACTGAAAAATGCAGGGGTAAAAACGTATGCTGCCCATCTGAAAGGAAAGATGCAGTACGATGAGCCGGACTATACAGGAGCCACTGCCTTTATGATCGGAAATGAGGGAAACGGTCTGTCGGATGAAATCGCTGATCTTGCGGATACTTATATTAAAATTCCAATGTGTGGACAGGTGGAATCTTTAAATGCTGCCATTTCAGCATCGCTTTTGATGTATGAGACAAACCGGCAGCGGCGGATAAGAAGTATGTCGCAGGATAGAATGAGTAATATTAGGAAAGTGGAAGAATGAGAATCTGGTTTAAAATGATGAAAGACAATCATCTGCTTCGGGATACAACCATCACAGACGAATCGGATGATACACGTACCCATAAAATTTTCAGGGCAATCGATGAAGTGTGCTATGCATTTGATCTTGGAAAACCAATCTGGCTTGATGCCAATGTTGCTGAATTCAAACGCCATGCAAAGACAAGATTTACCCGGGACAGTTTCATTGAGTCGATCGATTTTGATTTTCTGGAGATGCATGTGATCGAGGAAGATTAACGGAAGAAGCTGGATGGAAGAAATGCATGCATTCGAAGAAGATTAACGGAATAGATATGTGTATAGGAGATGTAGGAGGAGCGTTGCCGTGATAGAAGGGGATATCAGACGGGAAAAAATCATTGAAATAATGTCAAACCAAAAAGAACCGGTCAGTGGTTCAGACCTTGCAAAAAAATTCGGCGTGAGCCGTCAGGTGATCGTGCAGGATATTGCTCTTTTGCGTGCTACCAATAAGAATATTTTAAGCACAAACAAAGGTTATTTCCTTTACAATCCGGGAAAAGGTCCGCAGAAGCCAAAGAGAAGCTTTTGTGTGCAGCACACGACAGAGCAGATGCAGGATGAATTATACACGATCGTAGATTACGGCGGAAAGGTGTTAGACGCTGTGGTGGAGCATGACATCTATGGTCAGATCACGGTGGATCTGATGCTCTGCAACCGCATGGATGTGGATGAATTTATGGAGCGCATCAGAAAGAGCAAAAGCCAGCCGTTAAATGTGCTGACCGGTGGAAAACACTGGCACACAGTGGAGGCAGACACGGAACCGATGCTGCAGGGCATCGGTGAGAAGCTGCGTGAGAAAGGATACCTTCAGGAATAGAAAAAGGAATAGAAAAAACAGTAAAGTTTTGAAATAACTCCCCATATCATAGAAAAGTATGGTATACTTAAGGGAGCATGAGTGTTGATGGATAAAAGTTTTTTTCATGCACGGGGAATATATTGTTGGAGGAATATTATGGATAGACCATTTACCTTAAGTGAAGGGGTAGATAGTTGGAATACAATTATTTTTTTATACCGGTCAGCGTTGAAGGAGGTCAGTACCAAAGTTGAGATCTTAAATGATGAATTTCAGCAGGTACACCAGTACAACCCGATTGAATATATTAAGTCCAGAATCAAATCACCGGAGAGTATTGTCAAGAAGCTGAAACGATATGGATACGAGAGTTCCATTGACAATATGGTGGACTATATCAACGATATCGCAGGAATCCGCATTGTTTGTTCGTTTACGTCCGATATTTACAAGCTTGCGGAGATGATCGGTAAGCAGAATGATCTGACGGTGGTATCCGTGAAGGATTATATCAAGCATCCGAAGGAGAGCGGTTATAAGAGCTATCATATGTTAGTGACCGTACCGATTTTTTTGTCTGACCGGGTGGTTGATACCAAGGTTGAGATCCAGATACGGACGATGGCAATGGATTTCTGGGCAAGTTTAGAACACAAGATTTATTATAAGTTCGAGGGAAATGCACCACAATATATCAGCAGAGACTTAAGGGAATGTTCGGAGATCGTCTCTATGCTGGATGCCAAGATGCTGCAGCTGAATGAGGCGATCATCGAGGCACGTGCAGCGCAGGAGGAAGATACGGATGCAGTATAATTACAGTTTTGAAGCGGCTTCACTATTATTTATGTTATTAATATTCGTACATTTTATGGTAGTGTGGCAGTTTCCGACTGAAAAGACAAGGGTATTCCGTGCACTTTTGATCGTATGTATCGGAGAGAGTGCGTTTAATATTTTATCATCGATAGGACTGGCAAACGCTGGAGTCGTTCCGCAGATCGTGAACGAGATACTTGCGTTTGTCTTTTTTTCGTTTGAAGGCTTAAGCTCTTTGATGATCTATAAGTATATGGTTGTGATCAGTGAACTGGATCAGAGACAGAAAAAGTGGGCAGTTTCAGCTGCAATGATCCCTGCGGCATTCTTTTTTATTTTTCTGCTCTTAACACCGTTCATCGGGTTTTACTACTATTTTCAGGATGGAGTGTATCATCAGGGCAGAGGAGCAAATTTCGGATATTTTTATATCATGCTGTTTTTTGCATTGAATCTTGTTATGTCGATCGCAAGGCGGAAGATCATTAATGTGCGGGAGAAATACATCATCTATTTTTATACCGCAGCGGCATTGATTGCAATTTGGGTGCAGTATTACCACCGGGAGATCCTGCTGACCAGCCTTGGAAATTCGGTGATCGTCATAATGATCTATCTGTCGATGCAGAATCCAAACGATTATTTAGATACCGTGACAGGAATCGGAAATGGGGCGGCATTGGAGCTGCAGCTGAAGGACGAACTGATGCGGGATCAGGAAGGAACGATCATTATTATCAGAATCCGTCAGTATCAGCAGATGGGAATGCTGTTTGGGGCAGAAAACTGCAATATGCTCATGGCGGAGCTGGGACAGTATTTTTTCCATCTGGGTGGTAAGTTTCACGTATTCCGCAGTGATGCGGATACCTTTGTGGTCATGACAGACAAAGACCGGTATCAGGAGATGGTAAAGTCTGTTGAGGGGCGTTTTTCTGAGGAATGGAAGATAGAAGAAAACCATATTCTGCTGGATCACACCGTTATGATCATGCATTATCCGAAGGACTTTACGACAATCCCGGAATTTTTCGGAATCAGAAGTTACCTGTTGTCCGTTGCTTCCGGCAATGTGGGGAAAGAGCCTGTGATTGAGACGGACGAGCAGATGATCGAGGGATATTACAGACAGAATCAGATTGAAATGATCTTAGAGTGCGCACTCCGTGAGCGTTCGATTCAGGTGTACTACCAGCCGATCTATTCGCTTAAGGAAAAAAGAATTGTTTCCCTCGAAGCATTGGCACGTCTGTTTGACGGGGAACTTGGATATATTCCACCGGCTGAATTTATCCCGATCGCAGAAAAAAACGGTGACATCATACGTATCGGCGAGATCGTGTTAGAAGAGTGCTGTAAGTTTTTATCCAAACATGTATTATCGAATATGTCTCTTGGAATCCGCTCGATCCAGATCAATATTTCGGTGGCGCAGTGTATGCAGCAGAATCTGAAAGAGGCAATTCTGCCGATCCTGCAGAAGTACCATATCCCAACCTCCATGATCGTGCTGGAACTGACGGAGAGCACTGCGATCAATGCACCGGCGCTTATGGAACATCATATGAAAGAATTGGGAGATGCGGGGATCTCTTTTGCGATGGATGATTATGGAACCGGAAGTGCAAACTGCTCTTATCTTATGCGGTTTCCGTTCCAGGAAGTGAAGATGGACAGAGACATGACATTGGCATATTTTAATAATGAGACAGCCAGAATTGTTATTGAAAATGAGATCAGGACGATGCAGAAGCTTGGTATCCCAATGGTTGTCGAGGGAGTGGAAAAGTTAGAGCAGAGTGAGGAGATGGAGCGCCTTGGCGTGGAATATATCCAGGGGTATTATTATGGAAAACCATTGCCGGAAATGGAATGTCTGCGGTATATCCGCAACTTCAATTCGGCGCCGGAAGATTATGGAAGGTAAAAGATAAGTTTTATGAATATTATCAGTGTAACAGATATCACGAAGACATATACAGAGAGGAAGCTTTTTGAGAAAGCGTCTTTCTATTTGCAGGAAAGAGAAAAAGTGGGTGTGATCGGTATTAACGGAACCGGAAAATCAACTCTGTTAAAAATTGCAGCGGGCATTGAAGAACCGGATGAAGGACAGGTGATCCGTGCAAACCATATCGTGGTGCGTTATCTGCCGCAAAATCCGGTATTTGATCCGGAATTGTCAGTGATTGATACGGTGTTGGCGCAAAGTAGTCAGAATTTTGTCGGAGGAACATCAGAGCAAAATCAAAATGCAGGAAATCATGCAGAACATGTGGAACATTGGAATTTAGAGAGTGATGCAAAGGCAATGATGACAAAGCTTGGCATTACGAATTTTGAACAGAAGGCAGGGGAACTCTCTGGGGGACAGCGCAAACGTCTTGCGCTTGTGGCAGCACTTTTAGTGCCGTGCGATGTGCTGATCTTAGATGAGCCGACCAACCATCTGGATTCCGCTATGGCAGACTGGCTGGAAGATTTCCTGAAAAAGTGGCGCGGGGCACTTATTATGGTAACCCATGACCGCTACTTTTTAGACAGTGTCTGCAACCGGATCGTGGAGGTGGATAAAGGTTCCATCTACAGCTATGATGCGAATTACTCCGGGTATCTGGAACTTAAGGCAGAGCGCGAGGAGATGCAGCAGGCGAGTGAGCGGAAACGCCAGAATATCCTGCGGAAAGAATTAGAGTGGATCCGCCGCGGCGCAAAGGCACGTACTACCAAGCAAAAGGGCAGAATCCAGCGCTATGAGAAACTTAAGGATCAGGATGCACCGCAGACAGATGGAAGTGTGGAGATCAGCTCGATCAGTTCCCGCATGGGAAAGACAACGGTAGAACTTTCGCATATTTCCAAAAGCTATGATTCGAGAGTACTGATCCGTGATTTTACTTATATTTTTCTGAAAAATGACCGGATCGGGTTTGTCGGGGCAAATGGAAGCGGTAAGACAACCCTGATGAAGATCATTGATCAGAGAATCCAGCCGGATGAAGGAACTGTAACCATCGGGCAGACAATCAAAATCGGATATTATACGCAGGAGATTGAGAACACAAAAGATGCTGGAATTGCCTACATGGATCCAAATGAGAAAGTGATCGATTATATTAAAAATACAGCGGAGTTTGTCAGGACGAAAGATGGTCTGGTGTCAGCGTCCAATATGTTAGAGCGCTTTTTATTCCCATCCTCGCAACAGTACAGTCCGATCGGAAAACTTTCCGGTGGAGAGAAGCGCAGATTGAACCTGTTGCGCGTGCTTATGGAGGCACCGAATGTCCTGATTTTAGATGAGCCGACAAACGATCTCGATATCCGGACACTCACGATACTGGAAGATTACCTTGACAATTATGATGGAATCGTGATCACCGTCTCCCATGACCGCTACTTTTTAGACCGTGTCGTAAACCGTATTTTTGCCTTCGAGGAAGATGGAAAGATCTGTCAGTATGAAGGTGGGTACACAGATTATGTAAACCGATTGGCAGAGGAAGGAAAAGTGCCTGCGGGACATATTCTGGATGCGAAAAACGATACGACAACTTCTGTGGAGAAAGAAAATCAGACTTCTTCCATGGATACCTGGAAGAGGGAGCGTAAACTGAAATTCAGTTATAAAGAACAGAAAGAATATGAGACGATCGAAGATGATATCGCTGCACTGGAACAGAAAATAGAAGAGCTGGATGCGCAGACTTTAAAATTCAGCAGTGATTTTGTGAAATTGAATGAGATCACAAAAGAAAAAGAACAGACAGAACAACTGCTCGAAGAGAAAATGGAGCGCTGGGAATATCTGGAGGATCTGGCGGCAAAGATCGCCGGACAGCAATAAAAAATACAAAACGTTAATCTTTATGCGCAAGCTTTGAAAGCCCGTTAAAGAGGCTCTGTGGAAGCGCAAAACCAAAGATAATGCCAAGCACGATCGAACCGGCAACTTTCACAGTACTGATTCCGTACTGTGAGAACCGGCTCATATCTCCCATGATAAAGTAATAGGAGGTATAGTAGATTCCGGCACCCGGAACAAGTGGGAAGATCCCGGTGAGCAGGAACACCGTGACCGGAGTTCGGCGCACTGCCGAAAGAATCCGTGCAACCAGTGTCAGTGCAAAGGTGGCGATCAGGTTTGCGATGGCATTGTCTGTGTGATACTGTAAGCAGATCAGGTAGACAATCCAGCCGAGGGCACCTGTCAGACCGCAGAAAAACAACTGTTTTTTTTCAGCAGAAAATAATACAGCAAAAGAGAGTGTCGCAGCTAAGCTGACAAGAAACTGAATGATCATCGAAGTAATGCACCTCCTGTGACAAGCTGGTAAAGCGTGATAACAGCGCCCACGCCAACGGCAATACTAAAAGCAGTTAAGATCGCATCGATCATATGGATCGCACCGGATAAATAGTCTCCGTTGAAAAAGTCGCGGATGGACGTTGTCAGTGCGATTCCCGGTACGAGCGGCATAATATCTCCAATGACAACCTTATCCTGCAGGATCGGTATCCCTGCGGAGAGCACGATCAGGCTTAAAAAAGTGACAATGCCGCTTCCTAAAATATTAGTGATAAATTTGGATTCCAGATGCATGTCGGAAGCGATCAGGAAAATCTGTAACACGAGTCCGATAAAAAATGCAACAAAAGAATCTAAGGCAGTTCCTCCGAACAGATAGCAGAAACCGGCACTGCCAACTCCACAGAAAAATATCTCCACCCAGTTTTTATTTTTTGGAATGGATTTACATTCTTCTAAACGCACCCAGGCATCCCGCAGGGAACATTCATGGGAACAGATCTCTCTGGAAAGCTGATTTAACGCAGCAATCCTTCCGAGATGGGTAGAGCCGAGCGGTACATGACGGATCATGCTGCAGGCATCTTCTTTATTTTCATTTGCACTTGCAAAAATTCCATTGGAAAGCACATAGACATCACAGTCTGTAATCTCATATGCTTTTAAAATATGAAGCACCGTATCTTCCACGCGGTAAACTTCCGCACCATTGCGGAGCAATGCATCTCCGGTTTCGACAGCCAGAGTCAGAATTTCTTTCGTTACTGCCATAATTATCCTCTTTTATCAGTGTATCAGATAATTGCAAAACTCCCTGTTAATGTTATGAGGAATGTGGAAATTTGACAAAATTTTCACATTCTAATTTACGTTATCTAAGAGTTTTGCAATTATCCTGAATAAACGTTGTAGTCCTATGAAAAGGTATCATGTTTTAAGGGAAAATGCAATGAAATAAATCAAAGATAGTATGTATATTTTAAAGCAATCACATACATAATAAGAAGCATGGTAATGCAATATAGTATGCAGGAATGATCGGTGTGCGTACTGAAAAAAATAGCTGACGCATTTATCAAACAGAAAGGACGAAATTATTATGAATTGTAAAAAGTATCGGATCTGTCTTATGCTTCTTGTGCTTGCACTGCTGGCAGGAACAGCGTTTTATTATATGACAAACGAGAAGGATACAGGAGAGCCAAAGGATGGGATGCTCGTACAGGAAGTTATTTCAGAGGAAAGCAGGACCTACGCATGAGTGCAGGCGATACACTTTATTTAAAGATCGGAAAGAATGTTGTCGTGACAGACCGCCGTGTGACACTTGGTGACGTGGCAAAGATGGAGTGCACCGATCAGGCGGCACTGCGCCAGATCAGGCAGAAGAAGTTATATTCCTTCCGGGCAGAGGATGATAAGAAGAAAAAGAATACGCTTGTTGTGTTTTCCGTATTAAAAGTGATCGAATTGATCCATGAGGACTACCCGAATCTGGACATCAGCAATGAGGGAGAATCAGACTTTATCGTAGAGTATGTGAAGTCCCCGGAAAAACCGGTGTGGATGAATTGTCTGAAGACAGTGATTTTGTGTATCCTGATTTTCTTTGGGGCTGCTTTTACGATCATGGCTTTTAACAATGACGTAGGTGTGACAGATGTTTTTGCAAAGTTTTATCAGCAGATCACGGGAATGGAATCGAATGGCATCACCGAACTGGAAATCTGCTACAGTATTGGACTTGCTGTTGGGATTATTGTGTTTTTCAACCATGTGGGACACAAGAAAATCACGCATGATCCGACACCAATCCAGATCGAGATGCGGAAATATGAGACAGATCTGGATACCGCTTTCATCAATAACGCAGAGAGAAGAGGACACAGTGTTGATGTGGATTAAACATTTATTTCTCGGATTTATCGGACTTGCCTCCGGTGTCGGAGTGGCAGCGGGAACCTTTGCATTTATCATAGTCATCGGTGTCGTGCCAAGAATGATTGCAAAATGCAACCGGGCGGAAAATACCATTCTTTTTGAAAATATGATCGTGCTTGGTGGGATTTTCGGCACGGTCATGTCAGTGTTTACAGATATCAGACTTCCAGCCGGGCACTGGCTTTTGTATGTATATGGTTTCTGTGCGGGCATTTTTGTGGGATGCATTGCAGTGGCACTGGCGGAAATCTTAAATACATTCCCGATTATTTTCCGCAGATTTCAGGTGAAAGAGGGGCTATCCTGGATCATGCTGTTTATGGCACTGGGGAAATGTGCAGGGGCTTTCTGGTATTTTGGTCATCATATGACACCGCCCTGATGCAGAAAGGACAGTCTGGAGAAAACATTTTCACAGGCATTTGTCAGAAGGACAGCACAGAGACATTGTTATATGGTCAGCATGGTATTTGACGAAAACGTGATTATGGCATAAGATAAAAAATAAGAACAGTCAGACACAGCCCAAAGCAGTGGGAGTATGTCTGCACAAGACGAAAGAGAGAATGACGGATATGGTCACATCCATCGCACGCCAGAGCGTGATCTTAAAATGTAATATGCAGAAAGCAGTAATGCTTGGAAATTATGAATTTTATTACGGAGCAGGGGTTGCCGGAAAAATCGGGGGATTTGAGATTCCAGATGATATAAAACCGCTGGAACTTCGGGAACTATTAGACAAAAAGTTAGATCAGATCAGCCCCAAGGATGAAAAAGAGACTTATCTGATCCATATTTTAAAAGAATTCCGTCCGGATGAACTATATGACGGGCAGATGAAGGAACTGCTTTTATGGGGAAAGGGAGAACAGTATCTGTGGAGTGTCAATATTCCACAGTGACATCCTGCTGGGACATCAGAGGGTCTGATACTGGTCTCTTCCGTTTCCTTTGGCGGAGTACATAGCTTTATCAGCCGAAATATAGAGTTCTTCCATCTTAATATCTGGATGATCGGCAAATGAGATTCCAATGCTCGCAGAAATATTGCTCCATTCTTTTTTCATGGTGGAGAGTCCGCGGATGACCTGACACAGTTTTTCTGCAACTGCCATGGCATTTTGTCTGTCTGTGACATTTGCGAGGTACACAACAAATTCATCGCCACCGATGCGTCCTACAATGTCATAACTGCGGACAGATGTGCGGAGCGTGTCTGCAACCGCAATTAAGAGAGCATCCCCTTCTAAATGTCCATAAGTATCATTCACCTGTTTGAATTTGTCCAGATCGATACTGATCAGTGGACGTACACAGTCAGGATTTTTGCCATCTTCCTGCATTTGTCTTGAAATATGATCTTCGGCAGCCCTCCGGTTATAAAGACCGGTGAGGGCATCTGTCTCCGACATGACCCTGATCTCTTTTGTTTTCCGGCTATGAACCAGCAGAATACCCAGCAGCAGCGAGAGCAGTGCCATACTGACTGCCAGAATAATCGGAATGGAAATGCGCGGATAAGCATAAACAAGGGTTAAAAGGGATGGATCCTCCTTATAACTGCAGTTCTGAAGAACAATGGAATCCAGCTGTTCAGAGGAAATACACGCCAGTCCCTTATTGATAATGCTGAGCAGTCTTGGATCGCACTGGTCAGACAGACCAAAGGAAGCAGCCTCTGTCATGGCAGTGAGCGTTGTGGAGGACAAATTACGGTATTTTACCTGCGAGAGCAGATAGTTGGCACTATAGTTGTCGGCATAAGTACAGTCTGCACTGCCGGACAGCACAGCCTGAAAACATTCCTCGATCGTATCATAGTAAACCACATCCTCGGTATCATATTCCGGATTGTCCAGAATGGAATTTGTGAGATTGAAGCTGTTCGGCAGTGCAACGATATCCCTCTCATGGCTCTGTGGTTTGCTATTCCGTACAACCACAATGGACGAGTTCAGATAAGGGGTTGTCAGAAGTGCATGATTCTGCTCAGCCCATGAATAATCGTGTGCCAGTGCCGTAAGCATATTGATCTCATGTGACCGAAGCTTCGACAGGGCATCGGAGAAACTGTCAGACTTTATATACCGGAAATGCAGGCCGGTATACTGGCTGACAAGATCGAGAACATCCGCAGCAATGCCGGAAGCGGTCTGTGTATTTTCATTGTAACCTTCAATTGGTGCATTCGAAGGGTCACAGGTCACTGTAATCTCCGGCGCTGTGGCAAGATAGTCTAACTCATCCCGGGTAAATTCGCAGCGGTAATTCCGGATATCCCGCTGGTAAGTGTTGTAGAGGTCGTGTTCAAAGTTGGGATTGACGTTTAAGATCACAGTCTGGGCATAGTTTAAGTATTCCATGATCGGATTTCCCTTAAAAGTCACAAAATAAAGCGGGAAAGAAGGAAGGCTTGCAAGGATCTTTTTCTCCGAAGGGTGGGAAACATTTGTAGCATAAATGGCATCCACAGTGTTGTCCTCAAGCGCTTTTTCCAGCTGTGCTGTGTTTCCAAAGTATTGTTTCTCAAAAGAAAAATGGTGTGCAGCCGCATAGTCATCCAGAGCGTCTAAATGGTTACAGCTTGCAAGAACGCCAATGCTCATTCCATCGAAATCCGCATAGTCGTTATAGTAATAGGTATCGTTATCCTTCAGCGCATACAGTTCGTAATGGGTTGTGACCGCCGGCTGTGCAGAAAAGTCAAGAGTGCTTGTCCGGAAGGAAGAATAGTCTACACCGCAGACAAGGTCAATATTTCTGTCATTTAAGGATTTCAGGCATGCTGAGTAATTCATCTGGATAAATTCATATTCCCATCCGGTATACTGGCTGATCTCCCGGAGATAGTCCACGAAGTAGCCGCTGTAGTTTCCGTTCTCATCACACTCCTGATAATTATCCATTGTGTAAAAACCTACCCGGATGACTTTTTTTCCATCGCGGGCATAGCAGTTGACAGGGGAAAAAATGGTGAGAAACATCAAGGTTGAAAGAAAGAGACAAATATATTTTTTCATGGCATACTCCATTTACTTCATTCGTGATCGATCCGCAGCGTTTTCCTGAAACAGTGTATGCCGACAGATTCTATCAACATTATACTACAAATGGTAAGTGATTCAATGCATAATGTAATCTAATTCCATTAGAGTTACTTATATTAAACAAAGAAAAAAATAAGAGATACTTATTCTTTGAAAGTAAGAAAAAATATTGGCTGGTTCATGAAATTACAGAACCTGTGTTATGCATATTTTACAGTAAAAAAGGCAAGATAAGAGAGAGGATTTATGCCGGACAAAAAACAGGAACATAAAATATGTGGATACAGGAGGAACAGAAAATGGCAGATAAAGAGACAGAGCAGATAAAGAAACTGAATCAGACCGTGCACAGCAAGGATACAAGAGAGCGCGATCAGGCATATAACGAGTATGTGAAGCAGGTGACACCGACACACAATCTGATCTTTCACATGGTAAAGGCATTTTTTACCGGTGGGATCATCTGCTGTATTGGGCAGTTCATTTTAAATACGTGCGAAAATTATGGACTGGACAAAGACACCTCCGGAGGCTGGTGCAGCATGCTTCTGATCCTGCTCAGCGTGATCCTGACGGGATTTAACATTTATCCGTCGATCGCAAACTGGGGAGGCGCGGGGGCGCTTGTGCCGATCACAGGTTTTGCCAACGGTGTGGCTGCCCCGGCGATCGAGTTTCAGAAAGAAGGGCAGGTTTTTGGAATCGGATGTAAGATTTTTACGATCGCCGGTCCTGTGATCTTATATGGGATAGTTTCAAGCTGGGTACTAGGGCTGATTTACTGGATGTTCTGGTAAGAAGCGTATTCCGGTCTTTTCAGGGAAAAAATGATCGCTGGACCGGATGCCGTTTGCCGCATGAATGACGAAGAATAAAACGCTCCGCAGGAGTACAGCAGCCTGCGGAGCGTTTTTATATGATATTAATCATACAGTGGAGTGCCATGTTTGATCCTGCGCACAATCTTAACACCAAGAATCCAAAACATGGAGATCACAATGTAAAATGTAGAGGCAAGACCAATAATTGATCCAATAATTGCAAAAATAATTAATCCGATATTCATAATAACTTAGTTCCCTTCTTTTTCATTTCCAGAATCTGTTTTTTCATCGTGATTTTCAAACCACCACATAAAAATAGCAGCACCGATGACAGCAGCCGTTAAAACTGCAAATAAAATATGTTCAACCATAAGAATCATACCTTTCTGATACCTGCGCATTTGGGGCGCAGATATCCTGTAAATGGGATTTTTGCGTACCAAAATAAGACCGCGGATAAAATATGCGGTAAATCAGTAGGAATTATATGGTTTCATTATTTTTCTTGCCATCCTTCTTGTGGATATAACGAACGATGACATGATTGCCCGGTGCGTGATAAGTCTGACTTAAAACGCTGCATGCAAAAATGACGGGAAACAATTGTGAAAGAAGTTCCACAATAAGAAACAGACAGTTGACCGCTCGGTTTGTGCGTGTGTTTATGCGTCTGCCTTCCTGACGAAGATATGCATTGGCTGAGAGCATACGCTCCGTGGTATCGTTGGAAAGCTGCTCCGGTAATTCATCAACACCGGAATTTACAAAAACACTGTCTGTGTGATGGAGAATTCCATACATCAGAGAAGAATCTGCCTGTGTGCTGCCACAGCACATTCCGAGGAAAAACATAGAGAGGATGAGTATGAGACTGATATATTTTTGTCTGACAGACCGCATGCTATCTTTTTCCTCCTTCCTTCTTCTGACGAAAGTACCTGTGGGATTTTCCTGTTTGTACTTTACCATATGAAAAATCCGAGATTATTTTACCGCAAAAAGGTGAGCCAGACAATAGAAAATATATTTTTCCATGAAAAACAACTTTTCTTGTCTTTTAAGAATATTATGGTAAAATGAAGAAAAACAGCTTTGATCCGAAAATCAGGCTGGAAGTGAGAGAGGAACGGTTATGAACCGCTTATTTGATCCATCTGTCAATGTTGGACTGAGACAGTTTTATGTGCTGGGAGCAGCAGGAAGTATTGGAAATCTGTTTGGATTTGTTGGAAATGTGTATATTTATGGACTCAGTGCGCCGACGATTTTTTGTGCCCTGTGTACATTGGTCATATTTGGAATGACATTCTGGGGCATCCGTTCAAGACATGTGAAGCGTGCAGCCTATGTCATCATTACACTGATCACTTTTTTCGAGTTCCCGATACTTTATTACATTTACCAGACAGGAACGATCGTGTATATGGTGCTCGCCATGGTGGCAATTGCAACCTTTCTTCCAACAACTGCGGCAGTGATCTTCGGATGTCTCGCTTTTCTGGTGGATATGTCAGCGGTCATCCTTGCATATTATCATCCGGTGGATGTGGAATTGGTAACGGCTGAGAGTGAGTTAAACTCTATGATCTGTTCATTGATGATCGTACTTTTCAGTGTGTTTACGATCACGATCATTTTAAATGTGCAGCAGAAAAAGCAGGCGGAAGAACTCACAAGTCTCAGCAGACAGCTGGAACAGGCGGCAGATCATGATGCGCTGACCGGGTTATATAACCGGAGATATCTGAACCGCTATCTTGAGCGGCTGGCACAGAAAGGGAAGAAAGACGTTTATGCGGCACTGATCGATCTGGATTTTTTTAAGAAGGTCAATGATGAATACGGACATGCTTTTGGAGATGAAGTGCTTATTGAATTTGCGAGGATACTGGAACGTAATCTGATAGCAGATGGAATCGCAGTGAGATTTGGTGGAGAAGAGTTTATGCTGATCCTGCCGGATGTGACGGAGGAGGAGATTCGCCATATGCTGGCGAAAATGAGCGCAGACTACAGACTGTTTGGAAAACAGAAAAAGAACCGGGCATTTACATTCAGCTGTGGTGTGGAACAGTTTGCAGACGGTATGGATGTTTCGGACGTTTACCGGCAGGCGGATGAAAAACTTTATCTCGCAAAGGAGAGAGGCAGAGACCGTGTGATCATCGACAGATAAAAACAGAACATGATAAAATTTATCAATAAAATACGTTAGGCTTGTGTAACTGATATAAAGCGAATTATAATCGGTACGAAACACAGGAAAACATTGTGTTTTATGAAAAAATCATAATAAAAATGAAGACAGCGGAAGAAGAAAACTGCTTTCATGAAATACAAAAAGGAGGATTTTATCATGGTAGATTGGAAGAAAATTGCATTATTTGCAGGAGGTACATTATTTGGAACAGCTGGTGTTAAGATTTTAGCCAGTGATGATGCGAAGAAAGTATATACACAGTGTACAGCAGCGGTTTTAAGAGCTAAGGACTGTGTAATGAAAACAGTGACAACTGTTCAGGAGAATGCTGGTGACATCTATGAAGATGCAAAGACGATCAATGAAGAACGTGCAGCAGCAAAAGAGGCAGCAGTTGTTGAGGACGCAGAGAAAGCAGAGGAAGCTGTAGAAGAAGCTTCCGAGCCAGCAGAAGCATAAGAGGTGGATTCGTAAAGAGGCTGTCGCACAGGAAACGTGTGGCAGCCTCTTCCTTAAGTAAGAGGAAACAGATTGACATATGTGGTCTGGTAAGTACAGACCGCATAACTGGAAGGATGTAAGAATAATGAAATTTATGATAAAGCACGAGGCAAAAGGAAGAATGCGTATCCACGCAGTACAGAACCGCATGAGTTATGCACAGGCAGATACACTTCTTTATTTTTTACACAGCCAGAAAGAAGTAACATTTGCAAAAGTTTACGACAGAACCTGCGACGCAGTGATCTCTTATGTGGGCGACAGGCAGACGATCATCGAATTACTCCGTGGTTTCCACTACGAGGATGTGGAAGTACCGGAAGGTCTGATCGAGAATTCGGGAAGGGAGTTAAACAATACCTACCAGGAAAAATTAATTGGTAAGATTGTGTTCCATTACGCAAGACGCTGGATCCTTCCTTATCCAATCCGTATCTGTCTCACTTCACTCCGCTCCGTAAAATATATCTGGAAAGGACTGACAACACTTGCAGCAGGAAAAATCGAAGTTCCGGTTTTAGATGCAACTGCCATCGGTGTTTCAGTTCTTAGAAGTGATTTTGATACCGCAGGTTCCATTATGTTTATGCTTGGAATTGGTGAATTATTGGAAGAGTGGACACATAAAAAATCTGTGGATGATCTGGCGAGAACCATGTCCTTAAATGTGGGAAAAGTATGGTTAGTAAGCGGTGGACAGGAAGTGTTAGTTCCGACTTCCCAGATCAAAGCCGGAGACAAAGTGGTTGTTCATATGGGAAATATCATTCCATTTGACGGTGTTGTTGCTGAGGGAGAGGCGATGGTAAATCAGGCTTCCTTAACAGGCGAGTCAGTCCCGGTGAGAAAGACCGTAGAGAGCGCGGCTTACGCAGGAACCGTTGTGGAAGAGGGCGAACTTACCATTCTTGTAAAAGAGGTTGGAGGTTCCAGCCGTTTTGAAAAGATCGTAAAAATGATCGAGGATTCTGAAAAGTTAAAATCCGGTGCAGAGAGCAAAGCAGAGCATCTGGCAGATAAACTGGTGCCTTACAGTCTTGGCGGTACGATTTTAACTTATCTGCTCACAAGAAATGTGACAAAGGCACTGTCCATTCTTATGGTGGATTACAGCTGTGCCTTAAAACTTGCAATGCCGATCTCTGTTTTATCTGCGATCCGTGAGGCAAGTCTTTACAATGTCACAGTAAAAGGTGGTAAATATTTAGAGGCGGTTGCGGAGGCAGATACCATTGTATTCGATAAGACGGGAACGCTCACCAAGGCAAAACCAACGGTTGTAGATGTCGTATCATTTAACGGAGAAAGCACGGACGAACTGCTCCGTATTGCAGCATGCTTAGAGGAGCATTTTCCTCATTCCATGGCAAAAGCTGTTGTGGATGCAGCAACACAGAAAAATCTTGAACATGACGAGATGCACAGCAAAGTCGGGTACATTGTTGCACACGGAATCGCTTCGACGATCAATGAGAAACGTGCCGTGATCGGAAGTGCACATTTTGTATTTGAAGATGAAAATTGTGTGATTCCGGAAGGAGAACAGGCAAAATTTGACGCACTGCCGAAGGAATACTCTCATCTGTATCTTGCAATTGAAGGAAAACTTGCAGCAGTCATCTGTATCGAAGATCCTCTGCGTGAGGAAGCCTCTGCAGTTGTCCAGTCCTTAAAACGGGCTGGTTTGTCCAAGGTTGTCATGATGACAGGAGACAGTGAGCGTACTGCAGCGGCGATCGCAAAGCGTGTCGGCGTGGATGAATATTATTCGGAAGTACTGCCGGAAGATAAGGCAAGCTTTGTGGAGAGAGAAAAGGCAGCCGGAAGAAAAGTCATCATGATCGGTGACGGTATCAACGATTCCCCTGCATTGTCTGCAGCCAATGTCGGAATTGCCATCAGCGACGGAGCTGAGATTGCAAGAGAGATCGCAGATATCACGGTAAGCTCAGATGATCTGTACCAGATCGTCACCTTAAAATTATTGAGTGACAGTCTGATGGAGCGAATCAAAAAGAATTACCGCAGAATCGTAGGATTTAACTCCCTGCTCATTGTACTTGGTGTGACAGGGGTGATCCAGCCGACCACATCGGCACTGTTACATAACAGTTCCACTCTGCTGATCGGTCTTGAGAGTATGCAGAATCTGCTGGACTAAATGACAGATGATTTTAGAAGAGAGCAATATTTCGGAAATACAGCAATCAGGGCGATAAATACAGACTCCCGGTGTGGGTTTTTAGCAGGAATCCACACCGGGAGTCTGTGTTTATGCGGGCAACGAGCCAAAGTCTTTGCTTGCATGAGATTTTGGCGACTGCCGCGATAACTTGAGAAAAATCTTGACTTTAACAGGGGGTCAGGGGTTATCATATAGAAAAGCAGTAAAAGCAAAACCAAGGAGGAATTATGGAGAAATCGAAAGTATATTTTACATCTTTTAAGGCAACAGGCAATGAAAATCTGCTTCAGAAACTTCATCGTCTTATGAAAACTGCCGGATTTGAAAACATTGATTTTAAGGATAAGTATGCAGCGGTTAAAATTCATTTTGGAGAATATGGAAATCTTGCGTTCTTACGTCCGAACTATGCAAGAGTGGTAGCAGACTATGTAAAGGAACTTGGTGGAAAACCATTTTTAACAGATTGTAATACACTTTATGTTGGAAGCAGAAAGAATGCATTGGATCATCTGGAAACCGCTTATGTGAATGGGTTTTCCCCATATCAGACCGGATGTCATGTGCTGATCGCAGATGGTTTAAAGGGAACAGATGAAACACTTGTGCCAGTCAACGGTGAGTATGTGAAAGAGGCAAAGATCGGTTCTGCGATCATGGATGCAGATGTATTTATTTCCCTGACACATTTCAAGGGACATGAGACGGCAGGTTTTGGCGGAACAATTAAAAATATCGGTATGGGATGTGGCTCGAGAGCAGGAAAAATGGAGCAGCATTGCGAAGGAAAACCAAGTGTCGCAACCGAAGCATGTATAGGTTGTGGAGCCTGCGGCAGAATCTGTGCACACGGAGCGCCGGTCATCACAGATCACAAAGCAAAAATTGATCATGATAAATGTGTTGGCTGCGGAAGATGTCTTGCAGTCTGTCCAAAGGATGCAATTTCAGCAGATTATGCAGACTCTGTTGCAATGCTGAATTACAAAATGGCAGAGTACAGTCTCGCAGTCTGTCAGAACAGACCATGTTTCCATGTTTCGCTGATCTGTGACGTATCACCAAACTGTGACTGTCATCCAGAGAATGATATTCCGATTCTTCCGAACATTGGGATGTTAGCTTCTTTTGATCCGGTAGCTTTGGATCAGGCATGTGCGGATCTCTGCAATCAGGCATCACCAGTAGAGAGCAGTGTTCTTGGAAAGAATATTACACATGCACATGAGCATCATGAGGAATGTGATCATGATCATTTCCATATGACGCATCCGGACACAGAGTGGAAAACATGTATTGAGCATGCAGTCAAAATCGGACTTGGCACCAACGAATATGATCTGGAAACAATTTAACCGGAGTTTAACGGACGTAGTGTCGCAGATTCTGTGGTGCTTTCTTAGGGCTTGAAGGGCAGATATAAGCGTCCTTTCACAAGTCGTGATTTTATAGGTTTATGAAAAGAAAAACGGTACAGACGAAATATGATGTTCCTGTTCGCCGGGCATTCCGCTGGGCTTCTGAGCAAAAATTTTGTGAAGCAGAGGCTTCACGAAAATTTTAGAATCCCAGCTCCATGGCTCACAAAGGAAATCATATTTGTCTGCACCGTTTTTCTTTCATTTACGCTGTGAATGACTTGTGAGAGGACGCTTATACATGCCCAATTTATGCTGTGAACCGCACCACAGAATCTGCCAATTTACGTTATGGGATGAGTGCCTATATTGGGTTCTGCTGCTCGTATTCTGGATTGACGGATTTTATTGACACAATTCCAAGATTACTTTATACTAAGCCTACATCAAAGTCGCAGACAAATAACAGTTACGATTATGAAACTTTCGTAATCGTGATCATTCTTACAACGTTTCTGTCTGCAGATCCAAAACCTGATATATGGTTACGGGTATGATCTCAAAATTCAGTGCCGGTTCGGCAGGAGATTCCATTTTGATGAACAATTCAATGCATAAAAATTTTAATCTTAATTATTACAGTTAGCACCGTTGCATTTTTATGAAAAAATCTTTTACGTGCATTGAAAAATACCACACATTCTATTATCATAAAGGGGAAAATGATTGAACACAAACGATGAGAAAATCCAATGGCATCCTGCATTTGATGCGGCA
>OBAB01000190.1_pt1 | contig 55310 bp, 61 predicted proteins | sample 1516501 | NCBI WGS metagenome assembly OBAB01 (sample SAMEA2579906, study PRJEB22360) | human gut metagenome
CCGCACGTACGGTTCTGGAGAGGATTTCATATCATGAGATATGATTTTACTAAACAATTTTAAGGCAAATAGAAGCAAGAGTCTGAAAGGAGGAAAAAAATACTATAGACTTGTAGTATTGAATGATGGGGAAAAAACAAATATAATTATTAACAGGAGAGGAAAATGAGAAAAGTAAAAAAACATTTAACAGTATTAATAGCAACAGCGTTATTAGCCAGCCTTTTTACAGGATGTTCCAGACCGACTTTAAGCGAAGGGGAAACAATACAGAATACAGTGAAATCTGTGGAAAAAGAGGATGAAGCTAACTTTAATCCGGTGGGATATCCAATCGTGGATGAACCGATTACACTAAGGATAGCAGTAAACCGTACAGTAGATTCCGACAGAAAATCGCTGTCTGATATAGATTATTTAAATGAGCTTGCAAAAAAGACGAATATAAATATCGAATGGATTGAAATAGGCCCAACGGCATGGAATGAAAAGAAGAATTTAATGTTTGTCAGCGGAGATCTTCCGGATGCATTTCTGGGAGAAGGAATCAGCGATATGGATATACTCACTAATGTCCAGTCGTTTGTTCCTATGAATGATCTTATTGAAAAATATGCTCCAAATATAAAAGCCTGCTTTGACAAGGAACCGGAGCTGAAAAGAACTGTAACTTCAGCAGATGGGTCGATATATTCTCTTTTCCGATATCGGGGATCATATTTCCCAAATACAATGGATACCATGGGAATTAATAAAACCTGGCTGGATAAATTAGGGCTGGAGATACCGGCTACTACAGAGGAATATTATGAAGTTTTGAAAAAATTCAAGGAAGAGGATCCTAATGGAAATGGTAAAATGGATGAAATTCCACTGATTCTGTTTCATCAAATGGGAAATGCAACAAATTCGGAAGCAAATTTCTTTCCGGCATTTGGAGTGTATGATAATACATCCTATTCTGATACAACATATCATTTGATGGTACAGGATGGAAAGCCCCTTTTTACGCCTGCGCAGGAAGGATATAAAGAAGCTTTGAAGTATATGCACAGATTATACAGCGAAGGCCTGATGGATGCTGAGATATTTACGACTACCAGTGAATCGTACAACGCCAAATGTCAGGATTCAGAAGAAATAGTAGGGTCTTTTACAGCCTGGACTTTAGCTAATTCGGTTGGTACTGAACGGGCAGATAAAGATTTTATTCAGCTTCCTCCTCTAAAAGGGCCGGAGGGCAATCAGGGATGGACGGTAGTAAATGATATGAGAATCGGCCGCAATATGTTTGAAATAACAACGTCTAATAAATACCCGGAAGCAACAATGAGATGGATTGACGAATGGTATTCTCAGGATATGTCTATTCAGACTTTTTATGGTCCTTATGATGTGATGACTGAAAAGAAAAGTGATGGCAGTGTTATTGCCCATGAACCTCCGGGAGAGATGACCTATGGATTATGGCGATGGGGAAATTGTCCGGCTGATTCCGCGCCCTATGCCTGCTTCCCTGATTTCGAAGAAATTATTACTCCTGCAAAACAGCAGAAGGACAGGGATGTATTTCAAAAAGCAGTAGAACCATATCTTCAAAAAGAAATATATCCTAATGTAATGTTTTCTTTGGAGCAGATGAATACATTGAAAAAAATTATGCCAGATATAAACAGCTATGAGGAGATGATGCGAGCTAAATTTATCAGTGAAGGGAATATTGATGAACAATGGGACGGTTATTTAGAACAGCTGGAGAAACTTGGACTGTCTGAGGCAATGGAAATTTTTGACGATGCGTATAAAAAGTACATGGAATAAGAAAATCTGTTGTATGAGTTCAAAAAAAGATTAGGGATTTAGTTCGGTCATATGAAATACAAAGGGGAGTGGGGCATGCACCGGAAAAAAGGAAGCTTAAAAAAATCAGAGTTTTTTGTGAAATATCTTATTTCTTATGTACTTGTTCTGGTAATGCCTCTTAGCACCCTTTTTCTGTTTTCATATAATCATTCCATGAAGCTCATGCAAAATAACGCATTGAACATGCAGAAGAATTATGTGGAGCAGGTAAAAAGTACTATTGATACTGCAATGAAAAATACAGATGATATTGTGCAGAATATTCGTTTTGATAACAGAATGAAAGATTACATACTGGCTGATTCCCAATACAATTATTATATGGCGGTACAGCAGCTGAAAGAATATCTTCTTTTCAATAATCTTCTGACCTCTGTTCTGGTTTATCGGGGAGAAGATGCTTTAATATTAAGTGAAAACGGAACCTTTCCTCCCTGTTATTTTGGAAAAGAAATTGTCAGGTTTGAGGGGTGGGATGCCACGGAATTGAAACGAAAACTGAATAATACGGAAGAGAATATTTATTTCCGTTCTTTTGCAGTGCTTCCGGGGAATTTAAGCAGGGAGTATTATGTACAATGGTTTCCCATGCATGCTTCCGGAAATGTAAGGCCTGTTATCATGACCTTTATCAGTATGGATGAAATAAGAAAAACGATAGGAAATTTAGCCTCCTTCGCAAATGGATATTTTATGATTGCCGATAGTAAGGGAAATATAATTTGTGAAGAAGGGCAGAAAAATATCAGTACAGAACAAATGGACCTGGAAATCGGAAAAACGATAGAGGGATCGGAAATTTTGTTATATGGGAATGAAAGGTGCCTTATTTCCCATATGTTAGGCGATGAGACAGGATGGACTTACTGCAGTATCGTGAATTATCAGGATGTTTCTGGTGAGCTTATGAGCCTGAAAAAAATTTATTTTGGAATTCTTTTGGGGCTGTTGATAGCAGGAAGTATCATAATTTATCTTTTTCTGTATACGAACTATATACCGTTAAGACGGCTTGAACAAAGTGTGAGACAGAGTATTCAGGATGAGCTGGATGGAGACTTTAATGAAATAGAAACAATTCAGCAGGCCGTAATGATGCTTTCAGACGGCCTTGAATCAGTTAACAGGCAGATGGGGGAATTGGAACCACTGCAAAGAAATTATGCACTTTTCCGATTACTCAAGGGAATGAACTATAATAAAGAATATCTTCCGGAATTTCTGAAAGAGCAGGGAGATGGCTGCTGCTATTTGGTAGCATGTACGGATCCTTTTTCGGAAGATAATGAAGCAATTATTTCCGAGAATTTAGAGAATCTGAGACTGCATGGATTGCAGGGGACAGTATTGAATAAAACTTTTGCCGGGCGGGATACAGTGATATTATGTTTTGATTCTGAAGCAATTCTGGAAATTACGGAGCTGTTGGAAAAACTGTCTGATTTATGCAGCAGACAACGGAAAAAGGAAATACATTTATATATTTCAAATCCTAAAAACAGCATACGTGCTTTGCCTAAAGCATTTTCAGAAGCCTGTCTTGCCTGGGAGTTCTCAGAAGGAAAATCTTCACAGAAAATAATATCATATGGAAAGGTTATTGATAATAAACAGCACAGACCGGATGCATTGGATGAATTATGTGATAAAGCAGAAACTGCAATTATAATCGGTGATATGGAGACAATGCTTCGTCTTCCGGCAGATTTAACATTTGGCGGTTATGAAAATCTACCGCAGCATCGTTATAAGGAAACAGTAATCAGGCTTATGGAAAGTATTTCTGTTTTGGTAAAGGAAGAGTATGCGAAGAGTATCAATAATGATCTGGGAATTCTGCTTCAGCAATATGATGGAATAATTGATGCAGGACGATTCAGGAGTATTTTTTCCGCTTTATGTATGGATGTAGTTAATCAGATAATGTCAAAAACGGAGGATGAAGATGGTTCTTTGAGTATGGAACTTTTGGTAGACTATATCGAACAAAATTTTATGAGGCAGAATTTTTCCATTACAGGAATGGCAGAAATGTTTTCCGTATCACCATCTTGGCTGAGTCACTATTTTAAAAAACATATGCATCAGACACTGATTGAATATGTGAATGAAAAGAAAATGTATGAAGCCAGAAACCTTCTGTGCGCATCTGGTATCAGGTTGGAAGAGTTAACGGAAAAACTGGGTTATGGAAGCGTGTCAAGTTTCATCAGATCCTTTAAAAAAATTGTAGGCATGACACCGGGAAAATATAGGGAAATTCATGAAGCTAAGGAGAAAAATAAGTATGAACAAGACTAATTTGATTTACATACACAGTCATGATGTAGGAAGATATATACAACCCTTTGGTTATGGGATAGATACCCCTAATTTACAAAGACTGGCAGAATCCGGAATGCTTTTCCGTAATATGCATTGTGCAGCGCCCAGTTGTTCTCCCAGCCGCGCGGCAATGCTGACGGGCTTATATCCTCATTGTGCAGGTATGTATGGACTGGTAAACAGGGGATTTGAACTGGAGAAAAAAGAATGTCATATAGCTTCATGGCTTTCAAACAATGGATATGTATCTATTCTGGCTGGAATACAACATGTTACAAAAGAGCGGAATGCAATTCCATATGATATTATATTGGAACAAAAGAAAGATAAAGAAGATTTGCCGGCTGATGTTATTGTACGGCAGGGATTGGAAGCTTTGAACCATATACAGGAAAAGCCCTTTTTTTTAGATATTGGGTTTGGCGATACGCACCGGCCTTTTCGGGATGGGACAAAGAGTTATAATCCTGCATTTGTAAAGACACCGGAACCGCTGCCGGATACAAAGCAGGTTAGAGAGGATATGGCTGGCTTCATGGCAGAAGCAGGGATATTTGACAGTGCGGTAGGTTCCATACTGGAAGGATTGGATAAAATGGGACTCCGTGAGAATACCCTAATTCTTTGCACTACGGATCATGGAATTGCATTTCCTTCGATGAAATGTAATTTAACCAGCTTTGGTACAGGAGTCTTCTGTATTATGTCACTTCCGGGAGAAATAGCTGAAGGAAGGGCATCAGATGCACTGCTTTCACAAATTGATCTGTTCCCTACCCTGTGTGAGCTGTTGGACATCCCAAAACCGTCATGGCTTCAGGGGCTTAGCTTTAAGTCATTGTTAAAGGGGGATGAAGTACAGGTGAGAGAGGAACTCTGTGCGGAAATAACCTATCACTGTAATTATGAGCCGCAGAGAATGGTACGTACGCCGAGATATTTGTATATCAGACGATATACCGGATGGAATGGCACCTACTGTGCTGATTGTGATGAAGGTGCTTCAAAAACATTGTGGATGGAAAATGGCTGGCAAAGCAGGACAATTGACAGGGAACAGTTATACGATTTACTGTTTGATCCGCAGGAAGCAGATAATGTGGTACAAAATATAGAATATCAAACGATTTTGCAGGAAATGAGGGAGCGTATGGATCGTTGGCAGAAGGATACAGAGGATTATTTATATACAGGGATGGCATGTAAATTTACGACAAATACAGCCGATGGGAAAATATATGTAAGCAAAGATATGGACTGTAATACATATGATTTATGGTCGATTCAGGAGCAGCCTGAGGGATACGCATAACAATTGTTTATGCCGGATGAAACTGGTTACAGCGGCAGCAGAATAAGCATTTCAGGGGAAATCCTGTTATATAATTTAATTTTCTGTTAATAATAGAAGTAATTCAATGCCGCAAGCGGCAATCAACCACTATTATGGAGACAGAAATGAAAAACAAAACCTGCAAGGTATTTTTAATCATATTGACCGCAATGTTTATTCTGCCCGGCTGCCAAAAAAGCAGTTCCGGGGTGGACTCCTATCTGAAAGCGCAGGATAAAATCATGGATCAGATGATGAAGGATATGGAGCTTAAGGAAAAGACAGGAAGTTCCTCACTGGCCTTTCTGACCGGCATGATTCCCCATCATGAATCCGCCATAGAAATGTCGGAGGAGTATCTGAAGTATGCTCCTGAGGATGCTCATTTCAGGAAACTGGCAGAGGATATTATCATGGCCCAGACTTCGGAAATCGAGCAGATGAAAAATATGATGGAAGATATAAAAAGCGGTTACCAGACCGATGGGACGAAAGAGGAAGCCTATCTTAAGGAATATGATGAAATGATGGAAGGACATCATTCAGGTCATGGATCCTCCGATACACAGGATTTGGATACGGCTTTTGCAGAAGGCATGGTGATGCACCATCAGATGGCCGTGGATATGGCTGAGACCATCATAAAATATTCGGACAATGATTCGGTAACGGATTATGCAAATAGTGTAATTGAGCTGCAGGAGCAGGAAATTTCCCAGATGCAGGACTTTCTGGACGGGAAAAACGGCAGCGGAAACACGCACTGGCATTGACGGAGAATAATATTAAACGTTATCTTATATACGTTTTAAACTTATTCAAAATTGATAAAATATCAAGTAAAATACGCATCCTGGAAGCTTTTTGAAAAAAAAGCTTCCTATTTTTTTGAATGTGGTGTATAATGTGGACACATAAAGTTTACTTTTTAAAGTATCGTATCCCAATACATATCTTGTTGACGTCACATGTCCGGCTGCCGGATGGCGCCATTGAACAGACGTGGAGAGCTGGCTTTTCATACCTACGATAAGCGGCAGGTCAGCCAGGTGTCATTAATTTATTTCCCAATAAAAGAAAGAAATGAATAACAGACAGAAGAATCAGCAGGAAGTCATCCTGTTTATTAGCGGGTTGTATTGAACCAGATTCATCGTATTTAATTTTGAAACATTTTGTACTATAAGCACGGAGGAAATTCATGAGCATGAGAGAAAAGTATCAGTCCCTGGCATTGGCAGATCTTAAGGAAATTGCCAAGTCAAGAGGAATCAAGGGCACTTCCGGAATGAAGAAAGCGGACATTATTGAGGCAATGGTGGCCCTTGATGAGGAAGCGGAAGGAAGGCCCGGCACGCCGGTCAGGACGGAAGAAAAGGGAGACGCTGCAGACAAGGCTGCGGCTGCGCCGAAAAAGAGCCGGAGCAGGAGTGTGTCTGAAAAGCCTTTGGAAAAGACTGCCCCGGAGAAAAGGACGGCAGAGAAGCCTTCTGAAGTGAAATCGCCAGCGGAAAAAGAAGAAGAGGCAGCGCCTGCGGAAACGGCAGGACAGGCAAGGGCGCAGAATGTACAGCAGGCGGCACCTCAAGTGCAGAACGCAATCCAGGCACAGAGCGCGGCACAGCCCCAGGCGGTAACGCAGTCGCAGAGCGCCTCACAATCACAGCAGGCGAATCAGTCCCAGACTGCTTCCCAGAACAGACCGGCGGAGCGCGGGACGGACAGGAAACCGATGCGCCGGAATACGCAGAACGACAATGGCAGCCGCAGGAACTACGGAAACCAGGAGCAGCGGAGTACAAGAACCATTATTACGAATAATAACGACAATCGTCAGAATACCGCGGGATCACAGCAGGGTGAACGCACCTATAACGGAGAACGCAGCGTTCCCCAGAACAGAAGCTATAATACGGAACGCGCGGAAAGCAGCCAGCAGGATAATCCGTTGCCGGTTCAGAATGTTAATGATGACGACAAGTTCCCATCAGAGCTTGACAGCGGAGTTGCGGCGCATGGTATTCTGGAAGTAATGCCGGACGGCTACGGATTTATCCGCTGCGCCAATTATCTTCCCGGAGAAAACGATGTTTATGTGGCGCCCAGCCAGATTCGCAGATTTAATCTGAAGACAGGCGATATCGTAGAAGGCAATACAAGAATCAAAACCCAGAATGAGAAATTCAGCGCGCTTCTTTATGTGAAATCCATCAATGGATATTCTCCGGATGTGGCGGCGAGAAGATGTAATTTTGAGGACATGACGCCTATTTTCCCGGAGGAAAGAGTCCGCCTGGAGCTGTCACGCTCTTCAACGGCCATGAGGATCATGGATCTGATGAGCCCTGTGGGAAAAGGGCAGAGAGGTATGATCGTATCTCCGCCTAAAGCTGGTAAGACAACGCTGCTCAAGCAGGTTGCGCAGTCCGTAAAAGTAAATAATCCGGACATGCACCTGATCATCCTTCTGATTGATGAACGGCCTGAGGAAGTTACGGATTTCAGGGAAGCAATTGAAGGGCCGAATGTGGAGGTTATTTATTCCACCTTTGATGAGCTGCCTGAGCATCACAAAAGAGTCTCCGAAATGGTAATCGAACGGGCGAAGCGTCTGGTAGAGCATAAGAAAGATGTCATGATCCTTCTGGACAGCATCACCCGTCTGACCAGAGCCTATAACCTGGTAATCCCGCCCAGCGGAAGAACTCTTTCCGGCGGTCTTGATCCGGCAGCCCTGCATATGCCGAAACGGTTCTTCGGCGCGGCCAGGAACATGCGCGGGGGCGGAAGCCTGACCATACTGGCTACGGCGCTTGTGGATACCGGAAGTAAAATGGACGACGTTATTTATGAGGAATTCAAGGGAACCGGCAATATGGAAATCGTGCTGGACAGAAAGCTTTCCGAAAGAAGAGTATTTCCTGCCATCGATATTCCCAAATCAGGCACCAGAAGAGAAGATCTGCTGCTTACCCCGGAAGAACTGGAAGCCATCGGTATTCTGCGCAAAGCGCTTAACAGCCTGAAGCCGGAAGAAGCTGTGGATAAGATTCTTGATATGTTCGCACGTACAAGAAATAATGCCGATTTTGTAAATCTTGTGAAAAAAATGAAGTTTATCTGATATCCGGAATTACTGTCAGGCAGAAATATTGCTGTTTTTTTGCTGCTTTTTGCTTATTTTTACTTGCATTGACAGAAAAGCTATGCTACAATTAAAAAGCTGTTTACAGGTTAATCTGTATCCGGCGGCCGAAAGGCAAGTGGATGAGAACGAAATAACAATAAGGGAACACAATAAATAGAAGAGGTGAAATCATGAAAGAAGGAATCCATCCTGGATATTACCAGGCAACAGTAACCTGCAACTGCGGAAACACATTCGTAACAGGTTCTACCAAACCGGAACTTCACGTGGAAGTATGCTCCAAGTGCCATTCATTCTACACAGGCCAGCAGAAGGCTGCTCAGGCTCGTGGACGTATTGATAAGTTCAACAGAAAGTACGGCGTGGAAAACAAATAAGAGCTGCGAAAAAAGGTTGAGGTTATTTAATCTCAACCTTCTTTTTCATATATATACCGCGTAACTGTTCAGTATCCCTCACAGTTACTGTCCCGTACCAAATCCAATACAACCCGTAAGGGAGGAATTAATATGAGTAAAAAGAACTGCGGACACTATTCCGGCATCGGCGGCCAGGCCGTTCTGGAAGGCGTCATGATGAAAAATAAAGATGAATACGCCGTAGCAGTCAGAAAGCCGGACGGAAACATCGAAGTCAAGAAAGAAAAATATGCAGGAGCCCTGGCCGGCAGCAAGCTTACAAAGCTGCCGTTTGTCAGAGGGGTTTTTAATTTTATAGATTCCCTTGTGCTGGGAATGCAGACTCTGACCTATTCCGCCAGCTTTTACGAAGATGATGAAGCGGAAGAGACCAAAACGGACAAGCTGCTGAATAAAGTAACCAAAGGAAATGCGGAAAAGGTATTCATGGGATTTACGGTAGCCTTCTCCATTGTTCTGGCGGTGGCGATTTTTATCGCACTTCCCTATGGAATCAGCCTGCTGTTTCATTCCTATGTCAGGAATGCTTCTCTTCTCGCCATTCTGGAAGGCGTGGTGCGTCTTGCCATTTTCCTGGCATATGTGGCCATTATCGCTTCCATGAAGGATATCAGAAGGGTTTACCAGTACCATGGAGCGGAGCACAAATGCATTAACTGCCTGGAAAAGGGGCGTCCTCTTACCGTCAAGGATGCAATGAGAAGCTCCAGGCTCCATAAAAGGTGCGGAACAAGTTTCCTTTTGTTTGTCATGCTGATAAGCATTATCCTTTTCATGTTCATCCGGGTGGAGAACCCTGCGCTAAGGCTTGTGGTCAGGATTCTTCTGATTCCTGTAATTGCCGGGATTTCCTATGAAGTAATCCGCCTTGCAGGAAGAAATGACAATGTAATCATCAATCTGATTTCAAAACCCGGAATGTGGCTTCAGAAACTGACCACCAGAGAACCGGATGAAAGTATGATTGAAGTGGCGATTGCCTCTGTAAATGCGGTTTTTGACTGGAAGGCATATCTGAAGGAGGAATTCGGGTATGAAGTGGATGAGTCATGGCTGATGGAGGATGATCAGCCGGAGGATTTCGATGAGGATGAGGACGGGGCGGGTGACGCTTCTGATGGGAAAGAAACCAAAACCGGGGAGCCGGCGCTGCAATGAACTACAGGGAATGCTATGAATGGGGCCGGCAGAGCCTGAAGGCGGCCGGAATTGAAGAAGCTGATCTGGATGCCAGACTGCTCCTGGAAACAATATGCCATACGGACAGGAATACGCTGCTGGTTCACGGGGACAGACAGGTGTCCCATGAAGAGGAGAGCGCTTATAACGACTGGATATCCAGGCGCGCCCGGCACATCCCTCTCCAGCACATTACCGGCGAACAGGAATTTATGGGGCTTACCTTTCTGGTAAACGAGCATGTGCTCATTCCCAGACAGGATACGGAAATCCTGGTGGAAGAAGTATTACGGCAGCTGACGGACGGCAGCAGAATACTTGACATGTGTACCGGATCAGGCTGTATTTTACTGAGCCTGCTCCATTATTCCAATGACTGCCAGGGGACCGGGGCCGATATTTCCAAGGAAGCGCTTGCCGTTGCCCGGGAAAATGCGGACCGGCTGGGAATACAGGCCCGGTTTGTGGAAGGGAATCTTTTTGAAAATATTGATGGAAAATATGATTTTATCGTATCCAATCCGCCTTACATTCCAACTGCCGTCATTGATGGACTGATGGAAGAGGTCAGGCTGCATGAACCGCTGACGGCACTGGACGGAAAAGAAGACGGACTTGTTTTTTACAGAAGGATACTTGAGGACGGCACTGAGCATCTGATGCGGGGCGGCGGTCTTTATTTTGAGATCGGCTTTGATCAGGGAGCTGCCGTAAAAAAAATGATGGAAGAGGCCGGGTTTCATGAGGTACAGGTGACAAAGGATTTTGCCGGACTGGACCGGGTGGTATCCGGATTTTGGTATGGGACGGACACCCTGCCACAGTAAATGTATAAGAAAAGCCGCCCGATATGCGGCTGTTTATCAGGAAGGAATGGTATAAAAATGTTTGACAGGCTGGAAGACCTGCTTCGGCGATATGAGGAAATCATGAACGAACTGAACGAGCCTACCGTAACGGCCAACCAGGACCGGTTCAGGGCTTTGATGAAGGAACAAAGTGATTTGACTCCTATTGTGGAAAGCTACAGAGAATATAAGAAAGCAAAACAGGATGCGGAGGACAGCCTCTTTATGCTGGAATCCGAATCCGATGAAGAAATGCGCGAACTGCTCAAAGAAGAACACAGCGAAGCAAAAAAACGCATACAGGAGCTGGAACAGGAACTGAAGATCCTTCTGCTCCCCAAAGACCCCAACGATGACAAAAACGTTATTGTAGAAATCCGCGCCGGCGCCGGCGGGGATGAGGCAGCGCTTTTTGCCGCCGAAATGTACCGCCTTTACGTAAAATACGCAGAACGGAACCGTTGGAAGGTGGAAACCGTAGGCGTTGACGAAATCGGAATCGGCGGCATGAAGGAAGTCAGCTTCATGATCAACGGAAAAGGAGCCTACTCCAAACTTAAATATGAAAGCGGCGTACACCGCGTACAACGCGTCCCGGAAACCGAATCCGGCGGCCGCATCCACACCTCCACCATAACCGTGGCTGTAATGCCCGAAGTAGAAGATGTGGACGTTGTCATTGACGATAAAGACATACGAATCGACGTAATGCGCGCCTCCGGAAACGGCGGCCAGTGCGTCAACACCACAGACTCCGCCGTACGACTGACCCACTACCCCACAGGAATTGTTGTATACAGCCAGACAGAGAAATCACAGCTTCAGAACAAAGCAAAAGCATTCGCACTGCTGCGTGCCAAGCTGTATGACATTGAACAGCAGAAAGCACACGATGCAGAAGCGGAACTGAGAAGAAGCCAGATTGGAACAGGGGACAGATCAGAAAAAATAAGAACCTATAACTTCCCCCAGGGAAGGGTTACGGACCATAGAATAAAGCTGACGCTTTATAAGATCGATGATATTATGAATGGGGATATTGATGAATTGTTGGATAGTTTGATCGCAGCCGACCAGGCGGCGAAGCTCCTGAAGATGAACACCCAATAACCCTCACATCCCCGATACCCAGCCCGACGCCGTAAAAAGCCATAAGGCCCCGCTGCCTGCTTGCAGAGCAACGGGGCCTTATGGCTTTTTACAAAGCTTCGCGCAGCGAAGTGCGAGAAATCCCGCAGGGATTACTCGCAGGCGTCAGGCGTCCTCCTTCCATCACCCTTCCCCTTCGCCATCTGTCCGCCCATACAGGAGTGAGAATGCGCAGCATTCTCACCCCTGCCCAACATTACAAGCCAACTTTTTATAAACTATAGATTTTACAAACTATAGATTTGACAGAATTGCCATGAAATCGTAGAATAAAACAAATGGAAAAGAGTTAACCCATATCAGACAAACAAGACGGCCCCAGGACATTAATTCCCCAACATTCCAATTCATCCCCAAAATCATTAAAAAAATCCCATCAACAAAGGAGAACCCCATGTGCGGAGTATGCGAGCGAATTCAAAAAACTCTGAAAGGAAACAACAAATATTTTGTAAAAGAACTCCAGACCGGTTATGTTGTCCTGGGAGACTACCAACGTTTTAAAGGCTACACACTCTTTCTCTGCAAAACCCACGCCACAGAACTGCATCAGCTGGAACAGCCCTTCCGTGACCTCTTTCTCCACGAAATGTCGCTGGCTGCTGAGGCTGCCTTCCGCGCGTTCCAGCCTGAAAAAATGAACTATGAACTGCTGGGACAGGGAGACAATATCCATATGCACTGGCACTTTTTTCCGAGGAGAAAAGGGGATACTCCTGTTCCCGGCCCTGTATGGAAGCTTCCCAAAGAAGAAATGTATGCCGACAAATACCTCCCTTCAGACAGCGAACTACAGGAAATGAAACAGAAGCTGAATACCGAACTGGAAAAACTGTTACAGGCAGAATAATCTCATAAACAATAATCTCATACATAATAATACCAGAAAACCATCTTCAATAAGACACCACTGAAAGGCTCCCGATTATGCAACAGTACATCCTGCAAACACCCAGACTCATCCTCAGACCGCTCACAGCCGCAGATGCGGAAGAAGTTTTTATCTGGTGCTCGGACCCATTGGTAAACCGTTTCATGCCTTACGCCCTTTACACGAAAACAGAAGACGTACGCAGATGGCTGGAAACCGTGGAAAAAAACGAAAAACAATATGAATTTGGCTTTGTGTGCAAAGAAAATAACCGGTTAATCGGCAGCGGCGGCATAGGACCGGCGGAAGACAATACACAGTGGGAAATTGGCTACAACCTCCGTTCTGACTGCTGGAACCAGGGCTATGCCACGGAGGCGGCAAAAGCTATGATTGACTTTGCATACCAAGAATTTGATATACATGACTTCGGCGCAAATCATGCGGTGGCAAACCCGGCGTCAGGAAGAGTCATGGAAAAATGCGGTATGTATTTTGACCATTATGGAGAATACAGCCGTTTTGACGGGAGTGAAACCTTCCCGGCAAAATTTTATAAACTCCATCTTGATTGACTTTTTATCGATTCAGCCGGCCCGGGATTATCCTGAAAAGCCATCATATCTGCGTTTTCAATCTACATGCAGCTATGGAGCTTTCTGGGATATTCCCGGTTTTTTCATTCCCACTTTTCAAAGATTTTGAATAGTTATGAAACATTAAAGATATCTACTGCAGAAATTAAGAATTCTATACTAAAATATAAAATAAAGATCAACTCCACCACAGATGAGATTTTCAGTGATAAACATCGTCAGATGCTTATTTTTTTATTGAAAACGGGGACAATAACAGCAGAAAAAAGTCAGGAGGTCTCCATGAAAAAAGCAAAGGACGATAAACGTATTTCAACCATACCGGACGGCGTTTATGAGGCAGGCGTGGTGGGGCACGGCCCAAGCCATGATAAAAACAGCCATGAAAATACGCCTTCAACAGATGCCCAGGGAAACGGGTATCCCATGCATGAAGCAAAAAACAGGACAGGCAGATAACTGGCCTGTTCTCTACATAAATTCTATTTCACCCCTTAATATAAGAAAAACTTCATAGTATTGCCAGGAAATATTTGATATACTGAATAAATAGCGGATACTGTTCTGTTACGCACTTTTTTCTGAGTATTCTGAAATCTTTGTGCAACAGACATCAATGCGTCATCATACCGCGGAGAACTTTTTTATGGACAGCTGCAGTAAGGACAGAAAAAGGATGAACTGCGATATATGGCAAGATAATGGAGGAAGCATGAAATTTAAAGGAAAAGTAGCCGCCTGGTTCTGGCTGATTATCATTGCGGTAAATGCGGTATGTATATACGAACTGCTTTTTGACCCTGATAATGTGCCCATATTATTATTTTCGCTGGCTCTGTGCGATATTATTTTTATACCAATCGTTGTGCGCAACTATGTGGTAATTGAGGAAGAAAACCTGAAGCTATTTTTCGGTTTTGGAAAGGATTCCATGCGGATTGCTGACATTGTGGAAATCAAAGGTTCCTATTGCCCGATTTCTTCCAGTGCCGCTTCTTTGGATCGTCTTTTTATCAAGGGGAAAAGACAGGAAATGGTGATAGCGGTGAAGGATAAAACGGCGTTGGTAGCTGAATTGAAAATGAGAAATCCCGCGATACGGGTGTGCAGTGTACCGGGAATACAGTAATGAACGGCCTTTTCTATTCTGAGGCTGAAAATTGAGGGCAGAGGATACATATATGATGGAAATACAGGTTGGAGCATTGATTTTTGCGGGAATGGGGTTGCTGTTCCTGTTGATTGGGATTTTTTTGGTGAAAGTGTTTGGCAAGAGGCGAAAGACCGCCTCGATGGTTACCATGGCGCGGGTAGTGGATGTGGAATGCAGAAGAGACAGTGGTGGCAGCACATATTATTATCCGGTATTTGAATACTATGCCGGAGGCAGAATGCAGCGGGTAGTATCGACTTTTGGGAGCAGCCCCTGCCGGTATCAGACAGGAGAAGAAACGGAATTGCATTATAATCCGGAAAAACCGGAAAAATTCTGGTGTGAACGTGATACAAAAATGATGAAGCTTCTATGCGGAATTTTTATGGGAATCGGCGGGATTTTTCTTGTATTGGGCATCGTTTTTATGGTAACCGGAGCATTCTGACTGTAATAGCAGAGAAATTTGGTGGAAGCAGGGGAAAAAGGAAAAGCAGGGGGATAAAGGGATGGATGTGCGTATTAAAGTATTAAAGACAGAATTTTATGAGGATATTGCAGATGAATATCTGAGCGAAGGAAGGGCGGTTGGTCCGTGTCCGATTCTGAAGGAAGGGGATACATTTCTTTATAAATCCGGAGAGGAGGCAGTCATGCCGGAAGGCTTCTGTCCCTGGGTATGGGTGGACTTATACGCAGCTATTTCCCGCAGGGCAATCGATCGTGCGCCCAGGGAAGCCGGGAAGGAATACTGGTATAAGCATGAAAATAAGACAATAGAATGCTGCACTGATGGTGTGCGTCCGGTGATTTTTTTGCTGGAGGCGGTACCGGAGGAGGAATGATGTGTATGGCAGACTGGCCGGAAATAAAAAAAGACCGTTATAAGGCAGGATATCGGGATTATCAGAGGCTGAATTATCTGCTGGAAAAAAATACAACCTGCGTTATAACATACGCAACGTATCGATTGAAGAAATTAATGAAGTAAAGGGAGAGCTTCTTGAAAATTTTCTTTGTGCCCTGAAAGATGATATTCAATATGCATCGGAAGCTAAGGTGGAGGAGCTTGAAATTTATAAATTGGAGCTAATGGAAGAATATATTAATAAATCGGTATTACTGTGTGAGAGTGAAATGGCGGCGCTTTTTCGGGGAGAGGAAAGAGAGCGGCCGGAAAATTATTATGTAAATATCATATAATTTAATATTCCAAAACAGTATAAATTTAATATGGAAAAGGTGAGGAGGAAAAATGCGTTCAGAAAAAGAAATGCTTGATTTGATTATAAAAACTGCAGAAGAGGATCCGCGTGTCAGGGCGGCGTATTTGGAAGGATCCCGCGTTAACCCTAACGTTCCCAAGGATATTTTTCAGGATTACGATGTGGTATATGTTGTAAACGAGACTAAATCCTTTCGTGAGGACAGGCAATGGATTGACAGATTCGGGGAACGGTTGTTTATGCAATATCCGGAAGATAGCATATATTTCAGTTCTGATGTGGAAAACTGTTATGGCTGGCTGATGCAGTTTACGGATGGAAACAGGCTGGATCTGCATGTCAGTACCATGAAGGCGGTACAGAGCAGCCTTGAAATCTATCGGATACTGGTAGATAAGGATGGCATCCTGCCGGAAGCAAAGCCGGCCTCGGATGAGATTTACTGGGTGAAAAAGCCGACGGAAGAGCAGTTTTATTTTACCTGTAATGAGTTCTGGTGGTGTCTGGATAACGTGGCGAAGGGACTTTGGAGGGAGGAACTTCCCTATGTAATGGATATGATTCATCTGTATATCCGGCCGATGCTTACCAGAATTCTGGAATGGAAAATCGGCAGGGATAACAATTTTTCCGTCAGCGTGGGAAAGTCGGCAAAATATATGAAACGGTATTTGCCGGAGGAAACCTATAAAAGGTATCTGTTAACTTATTCCCAGGCAGAAACAGAGGCTGTTTGGGATGCAGTTTTTATTATGTGCGATCTATTCAGGCAGACAGAGGAAGAGCTGGCTGAGAAAATGAACTTCCATTTTGATGCGGCGGAGGCGGATAATTGCAGGGCATATCTGGAGCATGTGAGAAAACTGCCTGCAGATGCGAGGGAAATATATGAATAAAAGCGTAACAGTTCAAGAAGATGTGTCGTTTTGAATAAATAGAAAAAACGATAGTTTTCTGATGATTTTTGAATGGAAGGGCTATAAAATGAATTACAGAATGAAGGAATCGATTAGCAAAGAAGAAAAGACTTTTATCTTTGAACATCTTCTTGCTTACAATCTTAATCATATAGAGGATAAAAATCCAAAGGAACTGGGAATCTTTGCGGACGAAGAAAATTGCAGGCGGATGGGCGGGCTGCTTGGCTCCACACATGGGAACTGGCTGAAGGTTGATTTCCTATGGGTGGATGAGGAAGCCCGCGGGAAGGGAATTGGAAGCGTCCTGTTGGAGAAGGCTGAAGATGAGGCCAGGAACAGAGGGTGCAGATATGTTTTTCTGGATACCTTCAGTTTCCAGGCTCCTGGTTTCTATACGAAAAAAGGATATGAGCAGGTTTTTGTGCTGGAGGAGTATCCCCGTACAGGAAAAAGATTTTATTACACAAAGGAACTGGTGCAGGAAAAGGCAGAAGGGCAGAGGGATAACCGTCAAAGGCTGCGAGAGTTTTTTCAGGCTGAGAATGAAAGAAACTGGAAGGTATACGAACAGTTCATCGCAGAGGATATCCTGTGGGAGCTTCATATGGACATGGAAAATACAGAAAGTATTCGTGGTGCAAGAGCTTATCTGCAGCGGATCAGGGAAGCCTATCGTAATTCCTCCGTTACTTTTTCCTGTGAAAAAATGGCTGTCAGCGCTGACGGAAATAGGATTGCCTGTATGCTTGTCAATGATGCCGGGGAAAAATCCAATGATGTTTTTGAATTCAGTGATGGGAAGATTATAAAGGAAATTGAATTTATTTTAGGCTAAACTGTACGATTGAATTGGGAGAAATATATGAATCTTAGCGGGGCAGAAGAAATTACATCATACGGGCTTATTCTCAGACCGGGTGAAAGGTGCAGTAGTCTGGAAGACTTGACGCCTGAGCAGATACAGATAGGAAGCTGATGTTCATGAGGAGGTACAATGGATATACAGTCGGAATTCGATTTTATAAAGGCCGCAGAAAAAGATATCGCAATGCTGACAGCAACGAGAATCCAGGTACTGCGGGCAGCTAATGGGCTGGATCTTTCCGTGGATATGTCTGCCGTTGAAAAAGAATCCAGGGATTACTATGAAAAAGCCCTCAGGGACGGCAGCCATGCGGCCTATCTGGTTTTTGACGCTGAGCTGTTTGTCGGGGCCGGAGGCATCAGTTTTTATCGGGTGATGCCCACCTTTCACAATCCGTCGGGCAACAAAGCATACATTATGAATATGTATACGCACCCGGATTACAGACGCCGCGGGATAGCCTCAGCGGTTCTTGATTTGCTTGTGAATGAGGCGCTGACAAGAAGAGTAGAGCATATTTCACTGGAAGCCACCTCAATGGGAAGGCCTTTATATATAAAATTCGGCTTTGTTCCGATGAAGGATGAGATGATCCTTCCTGAGGAATTTGTGAATGGCGGGAAACTATAAATAACAGGAAATTATGAATAGAAGAAATCTATGAATGACAAAAAAATATGAATGAGAGAAAACAACAGGAGAAAGCATTTTGAGTGACAGGCCTGATTTAAAAAAAGATTTGGACAGTAAAATATTTCGCAGCTATTATTATTTGAAGGAAGAACTGACGACGTTTTGCAGGACGGAGGGGCTTCCCGTTTCAGGCGGAAAAAAGGAGCTGACGGAGCGTATTGCCAGCTATTTAGACGGCGGAGAGGTTATTGCGGAAAAACCAGTTGCCAGGAAAAAAAGCGGGGTTGGATTTATTACCGATGATACTCCGATTGAGCCTGATTTTGTCTGCTCCCAGAAGCATAGAGCTTTTTTTGAGGAAAAAATAGGAAATGGCTTTTCTTTTAATGTTGCCTTCCAGAAATGGCTGAAAGCGAATACGGGAAAGACCTATGGCCAGGCAGTTGGTGCCTATTATCAAATCCGGGAGGAAAAGAAGAAGGGCGGAACAAAGATTGACAGCCAGTTTGAATATAATACCTATATTCGTGATTTTTTTGCTGAAAATCAGGGAAAAACGCTGAAAGAAGCCATTAAGTGCTGGAATTATAAAAAGAGCATGCCGGGACATAACCGTTATGAAAAAGCGGATTTGGAGGCTCTTGTGCTTTAACCGCCTGGCTCTGATTCCGGCGGAGAAGCAAAAGGGAAGAGGAGAATATGATTAGAAAGTTCAGAAATGAAGATTTGGAACAGATTATGCAGCTGTGGTTACAGGCCAACGTACAGGCACATGGTTTTATAGAGAAAACATATTGGAAATCACATTACAGCGAAGTCAGAAAAATGATGCCCGAAGCGGAGATTTATGTTTTTGACAGCGAAGATGGAATCCTTGGTTTTCTGGGACTGCAGGAGGATTATATCGCAGGGATTTTTGTCGGGGAAAATAATCGGGGACGCGGTATCGGCAAGCATTTGCTTCAGTGCGCCAAGCAGAATCGCGACAGCCTTTCCCTGCATGTATATCTTAAAAATGAACGTGCCGTGCGGTTTTATGAGAAGGAAGGATTTCATATAGCAGGGGAACAGACTGATATAGAGACCGGCGAACAGGAATATTTAATGGAGTGGAAAAAGAAAGTACTTTGAATAAAGTTGATTCAGACGATAGGTGGGAAGGAAAAGAAATACTTCATGCCGACAGAACTGGGAAGGGGAGAATAAAATGACACCGAATGAATATCAGAGGCTTGCAATGACCACATTGAATCCCTCTCTTGAGAAAAAGGATATACTCATTAATGGCGTAATGGGACTGTGCGGTGAAGCCGGGGAAGCGATTGATATTGTGAAAAAGCATCTGGCGCAGGGACATGAACTGGACCGGGAGCACTTAATAAAGGAACTGGGGGATATTGCATGGTATCTGGCGGAAACCGCCACCGCTTTGGATGTCAGCCTTGAAGAGGTCCTGCAGGGAAATATCAAGAAGCTGAAGAAAAGATATCCCGAAGGCTTTTCTGTTCAGGATTCAATGGAAAGGGACAGGAACGATTTGTAACCGGAAGCGCAGATTTTTACCAGGAGAAAAAAGATGAAAAATTATCAGAGAGAGTACCCGTTGTTTTCCCTCTGCGGATTAAACTGCGCGCTGTGCCCCATGCACCTGAATAAGTATTGCCCCGGCTGCGGCGGCGGAGAGGGAAACCAGTCCTGCGCCATATTCCGCTGCGGCAGGGAACACGGCTGTCCGGAATATTGTTTTCATTGCGGTGAGTATCCCTGTGAAAAATATGACAGTGTGATGGAGTATGATTCCTTTCTGCCTCACAGAAATATGCGCAGGGATATGGAACGGGCAAAAAGCGGTGGGATGGAAGCCTATCAGGCGGAACTGGAAGAAAAGGCGGCAATTTTGCAGGAGCTGCAGGAAAACTATAACGACGGACGCAGGAAAACCTTTTACATGCTGGCAGTGTACCTGTTGGAACTGCAGGATCTCAGGAATGCGATGGAGCAGATTGTACGTGAAACGTCAGGGGGAGGAATGCAGGAAACGGCGAAAGAAACGGTACAGGAGATGACACTGAAGGAAAAGGCAGCGGCAGCGGTCGGATGTTTTCAGGCAATTGCACAGGAAAAGGGAATTGTCCTGAAGCTGAATAAGAAGCCTGCGAAGAAAAAAACGGAGTAATGGAAGGATTAAATAAACGATAAGATATAGCTGAAAAATGAAGGAAAGAAGGAGAAAATTATGGGAATGACATTTCAGGAGGCAATTCAGCTTTACAGGGATATTTATCACAGATTTGAAAAAGTAGAGGGAAAGCCGTGGGGAGTAAACGGCGCGATGATAGAATTGACCAAACAGATGGGCGATTTGTCAAAGTGTATTATGCTTCAGGAAAATTATTATGCTTATCAGGGAGAAAAACCGGAGAATCTGGAAGAGAGCATCGGGAATGAGCTTGCAGATATTCTGGGGCAGCTTATCCGGATTGCCGACTGCTATGGCATTGATTTGGAAGAAGCGCATAAGGCGGCCAGGGCAGATGAGGATATGGATCTGAAGAGAAGGGGCGTCTGAAAGTAAGAAACATTGGCGGCAGAGGAAAAAGGGGAGGAACGTATATGTATGGTTGGTTAAATGTGGGAAGTCTGCTTTTGGGCCTGGCCGCACTTATAATACCGGTAATTATTATTGTCCGATACAAAAAGACGGGAAACAGAAACCAGCCGGTTTTATATACCACGAGCATGTGCGCCTGTGCTTTGTCTCTGTTTTTTCAGATATGCAACAATGACCATCTGGTTAAAATTAAAGACTGGTCGGCACTTTCCGATACCTCGGAGGCGGTAGTGTCAGGGGCGCTGAACCTTCTTTTGGGAACCATTTTATTTAATGTAATTGCGCTTGTGATTTGTTACGGGAAAAAGGCTGATAGAAAATAAGTGGGAGGGTAATATATGGAGGAACATTTCAAGGTTTATTCCGCTGTATTTCCAATAATTATAAAAAGATATGAAGGACAGATGCAGGTACTGCTTTCTATGAGAAAAAATACAGGCTATATGGATGGTAGGTGGGACTTTGCCGGCAGCGGCCATGTGGATAAAGATGAGTCTGCAAAACAGGCTGTGGCAAGAGAATGCCAGGAAGAATTAGGTATAATTGTAAAGCAGGATAATATTCATTTTGCACACCTATCACATCGTGTTGGACTGAATGGAGAACGTACTTATTTTGATATTTATTTCACAGTGGATAGTTTTATTGGCGAACCATATATAGCAGAGCCTGAAAAATGTTCAGAATTGCAGTGGTTTGCAATTGACAGGCTTCCGGATGAAATAATAGAAATAAGAAAACAGGCTTTACAGTTATACCTTGAGGCTGTACCTTATGATGAAGTTATAACCGGATATACGGAGGAACATTCATGCTGCCGGAAAGACTGAAAAGAAGAGTCATTTATGAAAGTGACTGGATAGATCTATATGCGGATACCGTTCGTATGCCCGACGGAAGTATAATAGAACCTTACCATGTCCTGCATTATCCCCATAATTCGGTCAGTGTTGTTATCTATAATAATAAAGATGAGATTCTCATGCTCCGCTCTAAAAGATATACTGCAGGAGGTCTGGAATGGGAAATCCCGGCGGGCAGAGTTGAGAAAAATGAATCCCCTGAGGACGCAGCGCGAAGGGAATGCATGGAAGAGACGGGCTGTGAGCTTGAAGATTTATCGTATTTGGGATATCAGAACCCTCAGAATGGTATGACGGATTTCCGGGTTCATATGTATGCAGCCCATGTCAGTACGGAGAACGGTAATTTTGACAAGAATGAAGTCGACAGCAAACTATGGGTAAAAAGGGATGAGGTAATGGATTGGCTGAAAAATAATATTATCCGTTGTGGAGTGTCAATGCTTACTTTACTATACGCTGACCGTTTTTATGAAAAATAGAGTTAGGTTAGGGAAACGTCCGGTGTTTGGAAGAAAAGGAATATAGCATGAGAAAAGTAGTTTTGTATCTTGGAATGAGTCTGGACGGATATATCGCGGACAAAAACGGCGGTGTGGGCTGGATGGAGGAGGATGATACGGGGAGCCTGGAGGATAGCAGCTACCCGGATTTTGTTCAGACAGTGGATACCGTCCTGATGGGATATACCACCTATCATCAGATAAGGACGGAGCTTTCGCCGGATAACTGGGCATATGCGGGAATGCAGACATATGTATTCACACATCGCAGTGAGCAGGATGAGGAGGAAATACATTTTACAGATAAAGGACCTGAAGAGCTCGTCCGACGGCTGAGAGAACAGAAAGGGAAGGATATCTGGCTCTGCGGAGGCGCTGATTTGGTGAAGCAGTTCGTGGAAGCGGACCTGGTAGATCAGTACAGGATTACCGTGCTGCCTGTGCTGCTGGGTGATGGTATCCGTTTATTTGGAGGCGGTAGCCGGCAAAGGAAGCTGAAGCTGACAGGGACAGAGCGGTATGGCGGTATGACAGAGCTTATTTATGAAAAACAGTAACCGCCCGGCGGCATTTTTCTGCATGCATGGCATTTTTCTGCATGCCCGGCATACATATGCTCCGGCGTGCATAAAGGAGAGGAAATGAAAGAAAGTACAGAAAACAGATGCAGACAATTCATAAAAAATAAAGAAGTAATCAGGAAGGAATTCAGCTGGGAAAGCACCTATATGTATCCTCTTTGCGCGGCGATTTTCACTATGAACGGCAAGGAGGCGGACGGCGGGCAGCTGAAGGCCTGTACAGAGCTGCTTAAGCAGCATACGGGCATGTTTTCCAATTTCCGAAGCACTGCCAGACTGCCAATCGCATCCCTGATGGCGGTATCAGGGAATCCGGAAAGTACGATTTCGAATGCGCTGAAGGTATATGGGATGCTGAAGGAGGAGTTTTTCGGTTCTGCTTATCTGCCTCTGACGGCGATGGTAATTGCGCAGATGGCCGAGCCTTTTGACTATGAACGTATTGTAAAACGAACCCGCGCGTTATATAAGGAAATGAAATCAGAGCATCCGCTGCTTACCTCCTCGGAGGACAGCTCCTTTGCCGCGCTGCTTTCACTGTCGGAGAGGGATGACAGTACATTGCTATCGGAAGCGCAGAGGTGCTATGAGCTTTTGAAGCCGCAGTTTTTTTCTGGAAATGCGGTTCAGTCGCTGAGTCATGTTCTTGCGCTGGGAGACGGAAGGGCGGAAGAAAAATGCAGCCGGACGCTGCTGCTCTATGACCGGCTGAAGGAACGGGGATACAAATACGGAACGGATTATGAGCTGCCGACGCTTGGTGTGCTGGCACTGTCGGAAAGCGATTTGATGGAAATCGTGACGGAAATGACGGATACGGATGATTTTCTTGCAAAGCAGAAGGGACTGGGCAATTGGAGCATCGGGAGAAAACAGCGGCTGATGTATACGGGAATGCTGGTACAGGGAGAGTATGTAAAGACAGGCAGCCTGGAGACCGCTGCGATCAACGGGACGATTTCCATGATTGTGGCACAGCAGGCAGCCATGTGCGCAGCCATCGCGGCCTCCACGGCAGCCGCCGCCTCCAATTCCTCCTCATAAGTCAAATTCTTCCAAGCAATGGGGCATCAAATTTGAAACGCCGTGAACGGCGATATTTGACTCTCGCGGCAGCCGTCAAAGGGATGTACGAGTGCATCACGTTGGCTCGTTGATCGCGGAAATAAAAAAGAAAAGAGAAAGTGTATGGAAATTATTATCAGACAGGAGCTCCCGGAAGAGTACTGGGAGACGGAATATATGACTAAAAAAGCATTCTGGAATCTGCATTTTCCGGGCTGCAATGAGCATTATCTTGTCCACCGGCTGCGTTCTGACAAGGCGTATATCCCGGAACTGAGCAGGGTTGCCGTGGCAGACGGCAAAATTGTGGGAACCATCATGTATTCCGCAGCCAGGATCGAGGGCGCGGAGGGGAGCAGTAATGAGGTGCTTTGCTTCGGGCCGCTTTGCGTTGATCCGGTAATGCAGAATATGGGGATTGGCGGCCTGCTTTTGAATACGACAATGCAGCTTGCCAGGGAGGAAGGATATCCGGGAATTGTGATTTTTGGGGAACCGGGCTATTATCCTAAATTTGGTTTTCAGACCTGTGATCATTATGGGATTACCACCGCGGAAGGTAAAAATTTTGATGCATTTATGGGAATTGAGCTGGTGCCCGGAGGCCTGCGCAGCATGCCGGGAAGGTTTTTTGAAGCGGAGGTATTTGAGAGCCTGACCGAAGAGGAAACGGAAGCGTTTGATAAAGGTTTTCCTTACATGGAAAAGCTGAGGCTGCCCGGACAGTGGGATTATGATGCCGGGACCAAGCAGAAAGATGGGGAAGAAGCATGATTTTTATAGACTCGTCAAAATGTACGGGCTGCGGGCAGTGTACGCGGGTATGCCCATTTACGGTACTGCGGCTGAACCAGGAGGGAAAGGCGGAAAATACCGGGAAAAAGTGTATTGCCTGTATGCATTGCGCGGCGATTTGCCCGGCGGATGCAATAACTTATGATTCCCGGCCCGCTGTGGCGGAAAAGACCCAGCCTCTGCCGGAGGACTGCAGTACAACGGTAAAACAGCTGATATACCAGCGCCGTTCTTACCGCAGGTTTTTAAAGAAAAAAGTTCCCGGGGATATCCTGCGGGCTGCGCTGGATGCGGCGGAGAATGCGCCCAGCGCCAAGAATGAGCATCCGGTCCGGTGGATAATTCTGGAGAGTGAGGAAATCAGGCAGTGCATTATGGACTGGATTCTGGAATATTGTAAGGAAAATCAGGTTTCCATGGAACTGATATCGGAATATGCCAATGGGAATAATCCGGTAATGGGAGAAAATGCGGTTATTATCATCGGAATATGCCGGAGAAATTCCATAAATCCGGCTCAGGATACGGCAATAGCCCTGACTACAGCAGAGCTGTTGCTCCAGGCTGAGGGAATCGGCACCTGCTGGGGCGGCTATCTTACCCGTTTCCTGAATCTCATTCCGGAATGCCGCATGGTCCTGGAAATTCCGGAGGGCTATGAAGTATACGGGACGCTGCTGGCAGGCTATCCCGACCGTCAGAATTACCGTTACCTGCCTGCCAGGAAAAAAGCGGAGATAAAAATCATCTGATTTAAACGGAAACGGCGGTGGTCTGATTTTCCGGAAGGGAAAGAGGTATATGGAAGGATTATATATTATCGGAGGCTCTCCTTGCAGCGGCAAGAGCACCATAGCGGAAATGATTGCCGAAAAGTATGATTTTAACTACTTTAAGGTGGACGATTATCTGGAACAGTATATGAAAAAGGCACAGGAGGATGGGAAGCCGCTTTCTGCAAGGGCCATGCAGATGTCCCCGGAGGAAACCTGGATACGCAGCCCCCGGTTACAGACGGAGGAGGAGCTGGAAATCTACAGAGAGATTTTTACATATATATGGGAAGCTTTAAGCACTTTTCCGGAGAAAAAGAAAATCATAACGGAAGGAGCGGCATTTTTGCCGGAGCTAGTTTCTGCTGTGGGAGTGGACAAAAAGCATTATATCAATATTGTTCCGGTGAAGGATTTCCAGTACCATTTTTACAGCCAGAGGCCCTGGGTTCCCTATATTTTAGAGGGCTGTACAGATAAGAAAAAGGCTTTTGAAAACTGGATGGAGAGAGACGTGCTTTTTGCGGAAACGGTGCATGCGGATGCAAAGCAGAGAGGGTATGTCTGCCTGGTAACGGACGGAAGCGTTGGAATTGATGAAATGTTTCGGACGGTATGCAACCTGTTTGAATTATAATAAAGAAGCTGCCATTCCCGGGAGTTTTTTCCGGGGCTGGCAGTTTTTTCTTTTACTGTGTAATCCATAGAAAAATACGGGAAATAATAGTATAATAGAAACAGTCGCAGCAGAATGGAGAGCTGAACTGCTGCAAACAGATTATGCTGAGAAAAACTGGCGGAGAAGCCAGAGGAGGAGGTAATAGATGGAGGAAAGAATAGCCACTTTGCGCAGAATCCTGGATGAAAGCAGTTGTACGGTAGCCCTGTGCGGATCGGGAATGATGGAAGAAGGGGGATATATCGGAGTAAAAAATCCGGACAAAGCATATGATATTGAAAAGAAATACGGATATTCGCCGGAAGAGATTTTTACCAGTGCGTTTTATAATACGCGGCCGAAGCTGTTTTTCGATTTCTATAAGCAGGAGATGCTGAACGGCGGCCCGGAGCCTACGGAATCAGAGACTGTGCTTGAAAAGATGGAGCAGGATGGGAAGCTTCAGTGTATTATTACAAGCAATATTTATGAGTTGTGCCAGAGGTCCGGTTGTAAAAATGTAATAGAGCTGCACGGAAGTATTTACCATAATATCTGCCAACGGTGCGGCAGGGAGTATCCTGTGGAGTATATCAAACAGGCGCATGGGATTCCTGTATGCGAGGACTGTCAGATTCCCATTCGCCCCGGTTTGTTTTTCTTCCGGGAAATGGCGGACAGTCAGCTGGTAACGCAGGCGGTGGAGGAGATTAACCGGGCGGAGGTTCTGCTGTTACTGGGAACCAATCTGAATTCGGAGGTATTTTCCCACTATATCAAATATTTTCAGGGAAAATATCTTGTGATTATACATCAGCGGAGCCATTATCTGGATGACAATGCGGATATGGTTTTTATTGATCAGCCGAAGAATATTCTGTCCAGGCTGGGATATGTGTAATCTTGTCGTGTAATCCTGCAGGTGCTTTTCAGATGGGGATGCCTGCATAGTGGAATAGAGAGAAATGGCCGGAGAAAGGAAGGATCCCGGCCATTTTTGATTTGTTTTTAGAAGGAAGAATATGCGTTCCAGGCTGTCCGTTTGGCGGTTGCAGTGAGGGGTGAAGCGGGGTTACAGTTTCACCGCTTTTATAATAAAAGAGAGCGGCATTTTCTTTGCCCTGAAAGGCGAATAGTAGGAATCCGAAAATTCATATTCATGGGAAAGGGTATCGGCGTCCGTTTCCTCAACAAGTTTTTCCACCTTAAAGCCGGCACCAGCCAGGGCATTGATCCAGCCGGACATCTTATGGTTATGAATGGTGACAGGATTTCCGCGCTGGATATAGGAAAGAGGATTTTCATTAAGATATGAGCCATTTAGTACCAGCTTTTCCCCCTCCGCATCGATGCAGTGCATAAGCGGATGATCCCATGAAAAAATGAGAATGCCGTCCCTCTTCAAATAACGGGAAATCCTGTCTATTGTAGTATTCAAATCCACAGTCCATCCCAGGGCATAAATAGAATAGACCACGTCAAAATAGTCTGTGGGAAGACCGCAGTCAGATTCCATGGGCGCGTTGATAAGGTGAGGCTCATATCCTGACTGTGTCAGATAGGTACGGGCATTTTCAAGCTGTCTGGTGGACATGTCAAGGCCCCATATTTCTTCGGCTCCATGTTCTTTGCACCATTTCAGGGAATGGCCGCTTCCGCAGCCGATATCAAGAACTTTTTTTCCGGTAAGGGCAGGAAATAACTGCAGCTCTTCCTCTGAAGGGACAAGGCAGCCGTAGCTGGGAAGGGCTGTGCTTCCAAACCAGGAGTCAGCCATAGCATCCCAGCTGTTTTTATTTTGTTCCAGTATTTTGGTACTGTTTATGTTTTTTCCTATCATGTTGTTTCTCCTTGGGCGGTAATCCAATCATTCAAATCGATATCCAGATAGCTTTGTATTTCCTGTTTCAGGGATTCTGACAGGGTATCGGCGCGTCCGAAGGAACGGACATAAGGATTTATGTAACGTTTTTTGGCAGCTATTCTAATGTTTTAGAAAGATAAAGAACCAAATCATCATTATTGCAGCAATTACCGTAAGGCACGCAGATTTGATTCTGATACCACACGCCGGTGCCGTCAGGAACATAACCTCTTTTTACATACATGCGCTGTGCGCTGCCATAGCCGGAATGGAGGCCCACACCCAGACATACGGTATCCGAACGGGTTTTGGCGAGCTTTTCCGCAATGTCCATCAGGCGGCGGCCGATCCCACGGCAGCGGTATTTTTCCAGGACGCCGAAGTCAACAATTTCCGGTATGTTCCTGTTTGCAAAAGCGCCGGCAGGCGGATTCCAGTAGACATTGATATAGCCTGCGGGAGCGCCCTTATATTCGGCTGTCAGAGCGAGGCAGTCCCCTTTTTCCTGATCGGCAATACGCATTTTGTATTTATCCGGGGAGGCATGCCAGCCCTGTTTGATTTCTTCATCACTGAAGATTTGAGGATCCGGTTCCCGCATTTCCCGGATAAGAATGTCATTTTCATTCAAATAAATCATAGAAATTCCTCCCTTGCTGGTACATAATTGATGAAAATTTGTTCCGCCGTATACAACGGCCTTTTTTGTAGTAGAGGTAGCAGGCGGAACAATACACGCAGCTTTTTTTTATGAATGTAATGTCAGTATACAGGGTAGTTCTGCAAATGGCAACATGAGAGCAGGAGCAGTAACACGAACATAAAAGTTCTGGATATTACAATATGAAATTAGAAAAATGGAATAATTGGGATTAGTTTTTCGGTGAATAAAGCCAGAAGTGACCTGAGATGCCGGGATACTGGATAATTTATGTAAAACGGCAGAATACTAGAAACAGATGTATATAAATTTTTATCAGGAAAATTTTTTGGATTTCTGTTGACGGTTTGGCTTCCGGTTTTTATAATAAACTTTCAAAAAAACTTTTATAGTGAGCGTTTATGCCGTGATAAAGCGGTTAGGAAGGCCATCAAATCTGTGCTCACGATAAAAGGGTTTCAGGAAGATACGGACTCAGACGATAAAATACGCCTGAGTCTTTTCATGCCGGAGCAAAGCAAAAAGGAAAATCCTCTGCTTGCCAGGGGGCTTGCATTTTGCTCCGCAAAACCAGGAGGAAAATCCTCTGCTCGCCAGAGGGCTCGCATTTTGCTCCGCAAAACTAGGAGGATTGATATGCTGCTGCAACATGAGAGAATATGGATAACGGGGGCACAGGGGCAGGTGGGAAGCGCTTTTGCCAGGATGCTTGATACAACAGAGCTGGATGTGCTTCTTACGGATATTGACGAGGTGGATATCACGGATATGGACGCTGTGAGGAACTATGCCGAAATGTACAGGCCGGATTGTGTCATTAACTGTGCCGGAATCTGCGGTCCGGCGTTCTGTGAGGAGAACAGCGATCTGGCCTATAAGGTAAATGCCGTCGGCGCGCGGAATTTGAGCGTTGCCGCCAGAAGCGTGCACGCGGAGTTGGTGCAGATATCCACAGATGATATTTTTGACGGGAGGGCTTCGGAGCCTTATAACGAATTTTCAACGCCCATGCCGGTTACGGTATATGGGAAATCAAAGCTGGCCGGAGAGGAGTTTGTAAAAACTATTGCGCCCAAATTCCTGATTATCCGCAGCTCCTGGGTTTACGGAGACGGGGAAAATTTTGTGACGCAGCTGTTGCGGAGAGCGGAAACGGAAAGCTGCATAAGGGTGCCCGGGGATCAGCTGGGAGCGCCTACAAGCGCGGATGAGGTGGCAAAGGTGATTTACCGGCTGCTGGAAAAGGATGCCTATGGTCTGTACCATGCGGTCTGCGCCGGTATGTGCAGCCGGTATGAATTTGCCAGGCACATCCTTACGCTTGCAGGGAAAAATACGGAAATCCTGAAGGCGGACAGCGCCGGGGAAAACGGTCATCCGTCCTATGCGGTGCTGGATAATCTGATGCTGCGCCTGGATGACATTGAGCTTCCGGTATCCTGGGAAGAGGCGCTTCGTGCCTATATGAATAAAATGCGGCGGTGAGGATGCCGGGCGGCTGTGACAACACTGTAAACAGAAGTAACCGTTCCGTAATCGGGACGATTGCAAAAGGAAGAGGATCGATGAAGAAAAAGAAACGGAATCTGACAACCATTATATTTATAGCATTGATTTTTGGGGCGGCTGCGGGGCTGGCGCTGAATCTTTGGGCGCCTCAGGGGTATGTGAGGGATGAGGTGATTGTCAACGGTATTTTTTATGTGATAGGGCAGGGGTTTATCCGGCTGATGCAGATGCTGGTGGTTCCGCTGGTTTTCTGCTCCCTTGTCTGCGGCAGCATGGCAATTGGAGATACCAGGCGGCTGGGAAAGGTCGGTATGAAGACCATTGCTTTTTATCTGTTGACCACGGCTATCGCCATTACGGTAGCCATATTGCTGGCAAGCCTGATCAATCCGGGGACAGGGCTGGATATGGGGAGGATAGAGACTACGGAAACTGCTGTGGGGGAAAAGCTGAGCATGGCAGATACCCTGCTTCAAATTATCCCAACCAATCCGCTGGGGGCGCTGGCAAGCGGGGAGATGCTGCCTATCATTCTGTTTGCGTTGATAATCGGCGTGATTCTTGCGCACAGGGGAGAAAAAGCGGATACGGTTTCTTCCTTTTTCAGCCAGTTTAATGATATAATGATGGATATGACCATGGGGGTGATGAAGCTGGCTCCGGTGGGAGTATTCTGCCTGATTGCCAGAACCTTTGCCGGGCTGGGGCTGGATGCCTTCCTGCCGCTGCTGAAATATATGCTGGCTGTGTTTTTTGCCCTGGCGCTGCAGGGACTTGTGGTTTACCAGGTGCTGCTGAAGCTGTTTACCGGCCTCAGCCCGGTGCGTTTTTTGAAAAAATTCGCTCCGGTTATGGCGTTTGCCTTTTCCACAGCGACCTCCAATGCCACCATCCCGCTTTCCATCGATACGCTTCACCGGAAGATGGGCGTGAGCAAAAAGATTTCTTCCTTCACGATTCCGCTTGGGGCCACCATCAATATGGACGGCACGGCTATCATGCAGGGAGTGGCGGTGGTGTTTGCCGCGCAGGCCTTCCATATCCAGCTGAGCGCAGCAGATTTCCTGACGGTAATCGCTACGGCCACGCTGGCGTCCATCGGTACGGCGGGCGTGCCAAGCGTGGGGCTGATTACACTGTCCATGGTTTTTAATTCCGTAGGTCTGCCGGTGGAGGCAATCGGCCTGATTATGGGGATTGACAGGATTCTGGATATGACCAGGACAGCGGTCAACATTACAGGGGATGCGGTCTGCACCACCATTGTGGCCAGGCAGGATAATGCAGTGGATGTGGAGATTTTCAACAAAATGGTTTAGTGCCAAATTCCCCCATTCAGCCTGGCAGCGTCATCCGGGGAGGGAAAAGTATGGAGAAAAAAGCGCCGGACACAACGCCGGTTGTATTGATGAATTTTACCCATGTGTATGAGCAGGAAAGCTTCTATAAAAAGGAGCCGCACTGCTGGATTGATCTGACGGATCTGGAGGGTGTGAACGGGTACTGCGATGAAAATGCGGGAAAGGCCATCCGGGAGCGGATTGCCAGGCTGTCTCCTTATGGGCTGCATTTTATTGATTCCGGAAATTATCATTATGTGAGCAAGTTCTGGACGGACAGGATACGGGAGGATTTCGTGCTGGTCCTGTTTGATCATCATACGGATATGCAGCCTTCCCGGTTTGGGGAGCTGCTCAGCTGCGGTTCCTGGGTGAAGGATGTGCTGGATGAAAATCCTTTTGTCCGGAAAGCGGTCATAATCGGCGCGGATAAGCATTATCTGGACCATATTGATGAAGCATACCGCGACAGGTTGGTTTGTTTTACTACGGATTCGCTTGGTATGGAGAAAAACTGGCGGGCATTTGCTCAGGCGCATGTGAGGCTCCCTGTTTTTATATCCATTGATAAGGATGTGCTTTCACCAAAGGAGGAGATTACGGACTGGGATCAGGGAAATATGAGTCTGGCCATGCTGGAGGGAATTCTCCAAATCCTGATTCGCAGGCACAGGATCCTTGGGATCGATATTTGCGGGGAATGTCCTGAACTTCTGGGAGAAGGTCTGGAAGCGGTTCGGGTGAACGACACCGTCAATGAAAAGCTGGTCAATTTTCTGAAAGATCAGATTTTCATGAAGAACAACCGGGCCGTGATCTGCCGGATTGAAGATCCGGATTTTGGCTGTGAGGAACGGCCGGAGGGCAGGCCGGCGGCCTGCCGGGTATTCCTGAAGGAGCTGCCGGAAAATGGAGATGGCAGCCGGTGCATAGACAAAGTTTTTGCCATGCTGATGGAGGAAAAGCTCCTGGAGGAACGCGGACTGGCGGAAGGAATGACGGTGGTGCTGGATGAGGACGGCACGCTGGCAAAGGTTTTGGAAACTGGAGGTCTTTGAAAGGCTGGTGGAGAAAAGGATAGCGCGCCGGGGGCGCAGAGGGGAGCGGGAATGAAAAGTGCGGTTTTTTATGGAAAACATGATTTGAGGCTTGAAGAGTATGAAATGCCTGTGGTGGGACCGGAGGATGTGCTGATTCAGGTAAAGGCCTGCGGTGTGTGCGGGACGGATGTACATATTTATGAAGGAGACAAGGGGGCTGCGGAAGTAACGCCGCCTACGATTCTGGGGCATGAATTTTCAGGTGTGGTAGTCCGGACGGGGAAAGCCGTCAGTAACTGCAGGGAGGGAGACAGGGTCTGTATTGATCCCAACTGCTACTGCGGAGCCTGTGAAGCCTGCAGAAACGGGGCTGCCCATTTCTGTGAGCATATGATTGGCTATGGAACGACCGTAAATGGCGGCTTTGCGGAGTACTGTGCGGTGAATTGCCGTCAGGTCTACCGGCTGGGGGAGAATACCTCTTTTGAGCAGGGCGCCATGGCGGAGCCGGCGGCATGCTGCCTGCATGGTCTGGATATGTGTGAAATCAGGCCGGGGCACCAGGTGGTGGTTATCGGAGGCGGCATGATAGGGCTTCTTATGGTGCAGCTGGCAAAGCTGGCCGGGGCAGCCAGAGTAGCGCTGCTGGAGCCTGTGGAAGGAAAGCGTGAGGTGGCAGGAAGGCTGGGCGCGGATCTGTGCATCGATCCGCTGCATGAGAATGTAAAGGACGCGCTGGCGGCTGCGGGAATGAACTGGATAAATACGGTGATTGAATGTGTGGGAAGGCCCTCCACCATGGAACAGGCAATTGAAATTGCCGGGAATAAAGCGGTGGTAATGATGTTCGGGCTGACAAAGCCGGAAGACACGATAGCGATTAAACCGTTTCAGATTTTTCAGAAAGAGCTGGTGCTGAAAGCATCCTATATCAATCCTTATACCCAGAAGCGGGCGCTGGAACTTATTGATTCCGGACGTCTTGATGTGAGCAGCATGGTTTCTGAGGTGTGTGGGCTGGATCGTCTGGAGGATATTCTGAGCAGGCCTGATATCCGTGCTAAGGGGAAATACATTATTTCTCCGGAAAAATAATACTGGTTTAGCAGAAAAAAATGTGGAGCCGGGCCCTTGCAGGGGCCGGCTCCGTTGGAGTCAGTGATTGTGATGCCGGTTATCCTCTGCAAAGCCTTATCAGTCGTACACTGATTCGGATTCCCATTCCAGGATGGTTCCGGTTGCCGCATCAATATCAAATTCATATTTCATTTCATTGTAGACGATTTTCACTTCATATTTCATTATCCCATCATCATAATCCGTCTTGATGCGCAGGTTGCTGTCCGTGGCGCCGGGCACCTTTTCCAGCGCAATTTTCTTGGCGTCGGCTTCGCTTATGGAGCCGGCCGGGAGGGCGGCGTTTTCGCCAGATGCGGAAGAGCTGGCGGAATGCCCGTTATGGGTTTCAAAATCAAAGCTGCGGATTGCGCCGGTAACAGCGTCAATGTCGTAATCGTACTCCGTATTCCCTGAAACAAATTCAACCTCATACTCTGTAACGCCGTGATCGGTATCCAGCTTCATTTTGAAATAGGAAATATCCTCTTCCTTAAGGCCGGCATGCTCCAGGGCAATTTTTTTGGCATCCTCTTCACTGATATAAGCAGACTGGCCTTCGGTTCCTCCGCCTGCGGCTGCGGCAGCCTTTATTCCGCTGTCAGCTATGGGAACACTGTCTCCTGCAGCAGGAAGCGGCGTATCGCTGTTTTGCTTTTCCGTGACTGAAACGGTGGAGCCGGAAGCGCCTGCCGCCAATGTTTCCTGGGTGGTGGTGATTTCCTGGGTTACTGTATTTTCGTTGTCCCGGCCTGTGCAGGCTGTGAGCAGGACTGCTGATATTCCAAACATACAAGGCAGTAGAAATAAATGTTTTTTCATAATGAACTCCTTTCTTATTTTCCCTTTTGTTAAACTAATCTTATAATGTCAAGATTAAAGGAAAATTAAAAAGGAGAAAAAATTATTGTTTAACCGCAGCCTGCAGAAAAGGGATGGGCAATTAAATCTGCTGTAAAAAATCATTGAATATTTGAACGTGAAGCTCTTCATCAAGCGACAGGCGTGCGAGCATTTTTGAAACGCAGGGATCCTTGATTTCCTGCGACTGTTCTGCATATGCCTGAGCGGCAAAACACTCTGATTTGGCGTTATTGGAAAGAAGGGTGCGAAGGTCGCAGCTGTAGTTTATCATATTTCCGCACCAGTAGGAGTTGTTCATTGTGGAACGGCATTCCGGTTCGCCGCCAAGAAGCGCAATCAGCTGGCCGATGATGGCATAGTGGTGCTGTTCCACCGCGGCCAGGCGTTTTATGACGCAGCGAATGGTTTCATAATCATTTCCGATAGTCCAGGACTGGTACAGATAGGTGTGCACGGTGGTCATTTCACTGGCGGCAGATGCGAGGTCAGGCATGAGTAACTGGGCGTACTGCGGATTTTTTTCCTGAACGGCGATGGGAGGATACCAGTTGGAGTGTATTACCGGAATGCAGTCAGGGTTGCTGCAGATGCTGTATTTGATGTTGTTCATGAGATGTTCTCCTGGGAAAAAGTATCGATATTATTTAGTAATTTGTATGTGAAGGCAGAGGGATATAGAATTACTTTGTTTTAAATCGGCTGTTTTTTGAGATAGTATATTTATTTACAGGCGTATGTTAAAATAGAACAATGACCTGTTACATTTTTCAGATGTATTGGAATGGAAAAATCGACGGCGCAGAGCTTTGGCCCCGTATGCCGTAGCTGGTACCGGGGACGCATGGCAAGGACATAACAAAGGAGTAATCATGCTTCATAATAAAAAGAAAAACTGGAAACCGTTTGACATGAATAAGAAGCCCGTAAAGCAGTATCCGTTTCTGGTGCCGTTCATTTGGGGCGCCTCCTGGCTGATGACCAGGAGGTTCAGGCTGAAAATCGAGAAAGAAAATATGGAGCATATCCGGCCGCCCTATCTTGTGCTTTCCACGCATCAGGGTTTTTCCGATTATTATATTGCGCCGCTGGCACTGTTCCCTCACCGTGCGAATTATGTATCGGATATGGAGGGCTTCGCGGCCTTTGGCGAATGGCTGTACCGGGGCATCGGCTGTATTGGAAAGAGAAGATATGTTTCCGATGTGGCGGTAGTAAAAAACATCTATTACGCTTTACATAACAAAAAGCAGATTGTTGCTGTTTTCCCGGAATCCAGGCATTCCAATGTGGGAACCACCTCCAGGATTCCGGGAAATATGGGGAAGCTGGCCAAACTGATGAAGGTGCCGGTGGTGACGCTGTCTGTTCACGGAAGCTATCTTGCAGGCCCCTTCTGGGACGAAGAGCACATAAGGACGGTGCCCATGGAGGCCAGGCTTACCTGTATTTACACGGCACAGGAGCTGGAGAAGGCCGGGGATGAGGAGGTTCAGCAGAAAATAGAGGAAAAATTACAGTATGACGAATACCGCTGGCAGAAGGAAAAGGGAATTGCCATCCGTTATAAAAACCGGGCGGAAGGGCTTCATATGGCGCTTTATCAGTGCCGGGCCTGCAAAACGTCTTTTCGTATGGAGAGCTGCGGCTGTGTGCTGTGCTGTTCCGCCTGCGGGGCGGAGTGGGAAATGGACGAGTACGGGCAGCTGCAGCGGGGAGGGGAAACACAGAGGATTCCCGACTGGTATGAGTGGCAGCGCAGGAACGTGGAGGAGGAAATTCTTCGGGGAGAGTACCACTGTGAACTGTCTGTCCGTGTGGAAGCGCTTCCCAATGCCTCCGGTTTTATCCCCATGGGAGAGGGGAGGCTGACTCAGGAGGAAAAAGGGTTTACGCTTTCGGTGCAGGGTAAGACGCTTGTGTTCGACCATGTTTCCAGGGAGTCCGTGCAGACAGAATATAATTACAGAGGGCGGGGAGCCTGCATTGTGCTGTCAGACAGGGACTGCTGCTATTATATTTATTCGAAGGAGCCGGATTTTGCCCCCACGCGGATACAGTTCGCCGGAGAATATTTTCACCTGCATGAGAGGAAAAAATTTTGCGTGCCGATGTAACAAAAATTATTCCGGAGACTCTAATTAAGTGAAAGGGGGGCTGCGGAACATGCAGGGGCAAAACGAAGTAGAAAGTCTGTACAGGGAATATTCCGGTGATGTTTACAGGTACCTGCTGTATATGTGCCGCAATCCGCATGTTGCAGAGGATCTCTGTCAGAGTACTTTTCTGAAGGTGATTTCAGGGATTCGGGGGTTTCGGGGAAGCTGCCCGGTAAAAACCTGGATTTTTACCATTGCCAGGCACGAGTATTTTCACTGGCTGCGGGCAAATCCGGCAACAGAGGAACTGCGGGAGGACTGGAAGGAAATGGCGCACGGCGGCGCGGATGTGGCGGAGCAGTATGAGAAGAGGGAACAGGCGGACAGGGTTTTTTCGTATATAAATGCCCTGGAGGAGCCGCATCGTTCGCTGATGGCGCTTCGGCTGGTCAATGAGCTTTCCTTTCGGGAAATCGGTACCGTGCTGCAAAGAACAGAAAACTGGGCGCGTGTGACCTTTATGCGGGACAAATGCAGGCTGATCCGTTATCTTGAGGAAGCGGAAAACGGCCGGCCGGGAAAGGAGTGCTGAAGTATGAAAGAGGTTATTTGTAATATTGTACAGGATTTGCTGCCTAACTATTCGGAGGAACTGACTTCGCCGGAAACGTCGGCGGTGATAGAGGAGCATCTGGAAACCTGTAATGAATGCAGGCGGCTCTATGAGGATTACAGGAAAACGGTGGAGGTGGCAAAGCCGGAGGAGGTAAAGGCGAATAAAAGGATTTTGCGCAGGATATGGTTTCAGTCGCTGTGGTATATGTTCTGGCCATGCTTTTATGCGATCGCCCTGATGGGCGGATGGGAGAACGGCGCTTTGATTTTTCTGGCGACCTTAAGCGGCCTGCTTGTAGTGGCGCTATTTCAGTTCCCCGCCTATGATATGTATTTTGATGATGAAAAGAAGGGGGAATATTATAAAAAAGAGGCAGGCTATCTGAAACGGGGCGAAGGAAACTGGCTGGTGAGGAACCTTACATGGCTGCTTCCGGTGATTGTGCCGCTGCTGGTGGGGGTGATACCGAAGCTCATTTCCCTGATTATGGGATAAAGCGGCATAGGGGAATACACCAGATGTAAAGGCGCCGGGTGAAAAACATGTGGCAGACAGGAGCTGGACAGGGGGCGGCATATCTTCGTGCCGCCCCTGTTTGTTCAGCTATGGGAAGCTGTTACTTTTCCGCATTTCTTGGCTGCGCGGGAAATGTAAACGTGAATCGGGTGCCTTCTCCGGGACTGCTTTCCACGGAAATTGTGCCCTTGTGAGCCTGCGTGATCCATTTGACCATGGGAAGCCCCAGGCCGGAACCCTGCCGTTCCCCGGAGCTTCTGGCGGAATCCACCTGATAAAAACGGTTCCATATTTTATCCAGCTTATCCTTTTCAATGCCGATTCCGTCATCGGCAACAGAGCCGGTAATGTATCCGCTGCCGGAGGAAAGGGTAATGAGCGTATGGCCGTTCTGCCGTCCATAGGTGATGCTGTTGGAAATCAGGTTGATGAAAAGGCGCATCATCATGGTTTCATCTCCGCAAAACAGGATATCGGGCTGGATATCGGTTTCTAACGTGATGTTTCTTGCAGCAGCAAGGCTGCGCTGTTCTTCCGTTATGATTTCGGCCAGCTCGCTCAGGTTCAGGATTTCGGGATGAAGCTGCTGCTTTCCGCTGTCTGCGCGGGCCAGGGTGAGGAGCTGGGAAATCAGGTTGGACATTTTGCGGGCCTGGTTCGTTATGGCCCGGATGCAGCCTCTGGTTTCCTCAGGGGTGGTATCTTCCCGGGAAGCATATTCGCATTGGGAGAGGATGACGGCTACGGGGGTGCGGAGCTCGTGGGAGACATCCGAGGTAAACTGTTTTTCGTTTTCAAAGGAGGCCTGGAGCTTATCCATCATACGGTCGAAGGTATGGGCCATTTTGTGGACCTCATCCTTTCCTTCCCCTACCCTTATCCTTTGGGAGAGGTCGTTCCCTTCGCTGATCTGCCGGGCAGTCTCAGTCATGTCGGCCAGGGGGGCAAGGGTTTTGCGGATGATCAGGTAGCCGCCCGCCGCGATGCAGAGAACGAAAAACGGCAGGAAAATAAGCGCCAGCCGTACCAGGATATGGAGGGCGGCATCCGTCTGTGTCTGGGAGGCGATGCCGCGTACCCACAGATTGCCGTAGCCGTCAATTTTCTGGCAATAATCGTAGACATACCAGAGATTCTGGCCGGAGGTCACCTGCTGGATTTCATCCATGATAAGCATGGGGGCGCCGTGGAATAAAGAAGGCGTCCGGCCATACAGCAGAGCGCCCTGCGCGCTGTAAACGGAAATATAGATGCCTTCTCCCAGGAAATTGATATCCTTGTCAAATTCCAGGACGCCGTCCTCATATTCTATTTCATGAAAGCTTCTGGTTACCGTATCCTTCAGCCGCAGCTGGGCATTGGAAAGCACCTGGCTGCTGCTGATAGAAAAAAGAAGCCAGAGTATGACGATTATGAGGATGGTCATGAAGACGGTATACCAGAGTGTGATTTTAAGCTTTATGGATAAATTTTTCATCGTATCCCTTTCGTTGGCTGCTTCGTTTTAAGCTTCCTTCAGTACGTAGCCCACGCCCCGGACCGTATGGATGAGCTTGGGGGAGAAGCCGTCGTCTATTTTTTTGCGCAGATAGCGGATGTAGACATCCACTACGTTGGAGCCGCCTTCGTAATCGTAATTCCATATATGCTGTTCTATTTTTTCACGGGTCAGGACAATGCCCTGATTGCAGATCAGATATTCAAGGATGGAGAATTCCTTGGAGGATAGGGTGATCTGCACGTTGCCGCGGGCTGCGGTCCTGGCATCACAGTCCACAACAAGGTCGGCAATCCGGTAGCAGTTGTCCGGTCGGCCGCCTTCACGACGCAGCATGGCACGGATGCGCGCCAGCAGCTCTTCGAAGGCAAAGGGCTTTACCAGGTAATCATCCGCGCCGCCATCCAGTCCGGCTACACGGTCGGGCACGCTGTCCAGCGCGGTCAGCAGGAGCACGGGGGTTTTATTTCCTGCGCTTCGCAGCTTCTTTAGCACTTCCAGCCCGTTTATCCCGGGCATCATGATATCCAGAATTATGGCGTCGTATTCAGCCATGGCCAGGCAGTCAAGGGCTTCCCGGCCGTTTTGGCAAGAATCCACAGAGTAGTGGTTTTTAATCAGAATTTTTGTGATGACATCGTTCAGATCCTTTTCGTCTTCTGCAACCAGTAAGCGCATGGGAGCCTCCTTTTTTTAATTAATGGTGTCAGATGTATATGCTTATTTTTTAATTATGCATGGGAATAATGAAAGTAATATTAAAAAGGGCCGGTTAAAAATATTTTGCAGCAGCAGGTTTCTGTCTGAAGTATATCATTTTTGGCAGTAACTGTGAAGGAATGGAAAAGTTACGGAAATATGGTTATAGTTGTAACAGTTCAGACAGATTTGCGCATTTACTGCGCAAACCGTGCGAAAACGTGGTGGCAGCAGTATCCGCCCCTCGCCGAAGGCGACTTATAATGGGCGGATGCAGTAACAGTTCAGCCGAAGGCCGAACTGTTACTTATAGTTTTGCCTGGAAAAAGAAAGGGTTGACAAATATAACTGTAATCAATATAATTACAGTATAACAGGTTAACCGGTATAGCAAACGGAGGAAATGCATGAAGAAAAGAATGAAAAAAAGGCTGGCGGGTATTATAACAGCAGGTGTGATTGCGGGGACGCTTACTGCATGCGCAGCTGCCGGGAAGCAGAGCGGAACGGTGGAAACGCAGCAAATGGCGGAGGGCGTGCAGGCAGAACAGGGTATGGAAGCGGAACAGGGCATGGAAGCAGGACAGGGCGCGCTGCCGGGTGAGAGTGGGCAGACAGAACAGGAGGATACAATGCGGGCGGAATATCATAAAATATCAGCAGAGGATGCAAAGAAGAGGATGGATTCGGGAGATGATATTATCATCCTGGATGTGAGGACACAGGCAGAATACGATGAAAGCCATATCCCGGGGGCTATCCTGATTCCCAATGAAACCATCGGAAACGGTAAGCCGGAGCAGCTGCCGGATACAGATCAGGAGATCCTGGTATACTGCAGGAGCGGCAACCGCAGCGCCCAGGCGGCGAAAAAGCTGGTGGAGGCAGGATATACGCAGATTTATGATTTTGGAGGAATTATGGACTGGCCTTATGATACTGTGAGCGGAGAAGAATAGGGCGGGCATAAAAGAATGACTGGTATTATGGAAAACGGCGGCTGTCCATGCGGGCAGCCGCCGTTTGACGTTCTTGTTTCATCAGTTCTGGCTGATGAGGATTTCGGCTATTTCCAGATCGTTTCTTGAGGCATCTTCGGATATCAGGGATATTACTTTTTTGACATAAGTGCCGTCCAGTTCCAATTCTTCGGATATGGCGGAAATGGTGAGGCCTTTTGCCAGTTTTTTTCGTATCATGGCTACAATTTTTGACTCGCCTTTGGCCAGCCCTATTTCAATTCCATCATCGACCAGCATCTGTCCCAGTTCAGTCATAAATATCATCTCCTTTACTTTGCCTAAATCCTTTTTGCTTAAGAATTTAAGCGCCAACGTATACATTACGGCCTGCATTTTTTCCAGTTCCGTTTTCGTTACGGCATTTGGGGAGGATTGGAGAAAATGCAGGCTTTTTACGATTCTTTCTCCAATCGTCAGACGTCCGGACATCAGAGGGCTTAAAAGCAGCGGGACCAAATCCTCTTTCTCAAGAGGAACTCCCTGCTTTTCTTTTGCCTCCAGAAGAGCGAATAGCCGATCCGAATTCCGGTCCTTCATACGGACGGCTTTTATCCGGTAGATGCTGATGCCCTCTGTCAGCTTTGTTATCGGCTTTCTGACCTGGGAAGAGCAGATAACATAGGTGATGACCTGGACATGATAGGTACGGCTGGTGGTTGCTTCGTATTCCCGGAAGCGTCTGAGATCCTCTGTTGTGATGGAATCACTTTCAAATTCCAGATGGATCCAGGTATTATCTGCCGATACATAGTTGAAATCCTGGTACATCTGCCGCGCCTCAAGCTTTATCAGTTCGGTTGGGGCAACATATTTGGCTTTGCCGGTAATTCCGAGCAGAGGCATCAGTTCCTCGCCAAAATACTGCGCGGCGGTCTTCAGGGCCAGATCCTCATGATGAAGATTCCTGGACTCCGTCTGTGGTTCAGACTTTTTTTGTTCTTGCTGCACACGGCCTCCTTTTCCTGTAAGCCATGTGTAAATGTCTATCTTCCATTCAATTATAACTGAAAATCCGACACCGGACAACCGATTCTTACTTTTTCTTTTGTTTTAAATTTATAGTGGAAATAAAGAATAAAATGAAATGTTGTCCGACTGGACAGATAAATTAATTTGATAAGAGGAAGAAAAGGTGATTTGGGCAGATAGGATTTACACATATTATCCGGCCGCCGGTGTTGGTTAAGTTTATCATAATTTTGTCATAAATGAAAGGGGAATAGTTATACTTTTTGTTGACAGCCTAACGAATGTTAGATATAATGCACCTAACAGTTGTTAGAGGAGGGGAGAAGGATGGCGGCAGACAGTACAAAGGAACGGATTCTGGATATTTCATTGCAGCTTTTTTCTCAGTATGGCTTCAGCGCTGTATCCATAAGGGATATCTGCGGGCAGGTACATATTAAAGAAAGCTCTGTTTATTATCATTTTACGAATAAGCGGGCTATTTTGGAGGAGCTGGGAAATCGGTTTGAAATGATTGCGGGAGGGCTGATGCAGCGGCTGGACGACGCAGTTGCGCAGCTGCAGGGAGAGGGCGGGAGCGGTATATCCGGCAGCGCGGCAGCGAAAGTTTTTTTCCATGATTATCTGATGGATGATTTCTGCAATCGCTATATCAGGCTCCTGCATATGGAGCGCAGCGGTAGCGAGGCTATGAGGCAGGCATATGATAAATGGATTTTCGAAGAACCGCTGAGGTTTCAGGAAAGGATATTTAATGCATTAATTGAGAAAAAATGGATTCCGGCGGCGGACGGTGAATATCTGGCGCTGAAATATTACGCGCCGATTTATCTTTTTTTCCAGCGTTACCTGTTGGGAGGAGAACTGACGGAAGCTAAGAAAAAGCTTTTCCTTGAAAAAGCAGAGGGACATATCACGGAATTTTTCAAAGAAATGGGAGGCGTCTGAATGGCAAACATAATTTTGACAGGGGGAAATCAGGGAATTGGGTATTTTATGGCGGAGAAATTCCTTCAAAACGGGGACTGCGTTGCCGTGCTGGATCTGGAAAATGACAATCTGCGGGAATTGAAAAAGGAGTATCCCGGCAGGCTGCTTGACTGTATCTGTGATATGAGGGACGCAGGCGGCGTTGTCGAAACGGTGAACCGGATCGCAGCTTCCTTTCAGACCATCGATATTGCGATCCATAATGCCTGCCGGTGTACCTTTGATTCCATGGCCGACACGGCTGATGAGATTTATCAGGAAGTGTTTGACGTGAACTATTTTGGCGCGCTGCGGCTGTCCCGGGCAGTGCTTCCTTACATGAGGGCACAGCACTGCGGAAGGGTGGTATTTACAAGCTCCGGCGTAGGCGTAATGGGGTTTGCAAATATCAGTCCCTATGCATCCAGCAAAGGCGCAGTGGAGGCGCTGGCTAAGTGTCTGAGCCTGGAATATGAGAAAGAGGGGATAACCTTCCATATTCTCCATCCGCCGCTTACGCGGACGAAATCCTCGGCTCCGTTCCCTTTTCCTGCGGAATATAAGGCGGATCCTAAAACCGTGGGATATGGGCTGGCGGAGAATATCAATGGCAAAGGCTTTGTTATCTGCCACAGCTTTCTTCAAAAGGTGCAGACGGAGCTGTGTTATCTTTTCTCATTGAGGATGGGCAGGTTTATGAGTGGAAAAATGGCGGCGCTTTCCGGGAGGGAAGGCAATACTTGAAATACATCATAGTAACTTCAGAATGCAGCACTTCTGGAAATCTTCAACAACCAAGGAGGACCAAATGTCAGATATCAGTATTATCGGCGCCGCCGAAGGCAATCTGAAAAATATTTCGCTGGACATCCCCAGAAATAAGCTTGTGGTATTTACGGGCCTTTCCGGTTCCGGTAAATCCACGCTTCTCATCGATGTTCTCTACAATGAATGCCAGAGGCAGTATCTGGAAGCCATGGCCTTTCAGGGCATTCATAAGCCGAAGGTGGAACGCGTGCGTGGCGCATCCCCGGCAATAGTGATTACCCAGACGGATGCGAACAGGAATCCCCGTTCCACGGTAGGCACCATGTCGGATATTTATACGGATTTGCGTATGGTCTATGAAAAGCTGGGCAGCAGGAGATGTCCTTACTGCGGCGAGCTGATTTCGGCAGCCGGCTGCAGGGAGGAGACGGAGAAAAAAGGAAATGACTTTTACGTGTACATGTATTGCTGTAAATGCGGCAGGCGTATGGATAAGATAACACGCACATATTTTTCCTTCAATACCAGGGAAGGCGCCTGCCCAACCTGTGAAGGGCTGGGCAGGATTCATGCCATAAAAAAAGAACGGACAGTGGATGAGAAGCTGTCTTTGGAGGACGGCGCGGTAAAATACTGGGAAAAGCAGTACGGGAAATACCAGCTTTCTGTGCTTCACCAGGCATTTTCCCATTATGGGGTTCCTGTAGAGCCGGGGACTTTGGTGGAACAGTTTGATGATAAAAGAAAGGCAATTCTTTATTATGGAGTGGAAAGTGATGAAGTAAAACAGGCCTTCCCCCATATTACGCCGCCTAAGAATACGGCGGCAGGCAGGTTTGAGGGCGTATATCCCATATTATGGCGGCGGCTGGCGGATAAGGACGGGGACGTAAAACAGCTGGAGGATTACTTTGAGGTGAAGGAGTGTCCCGACTGCAGAGGGGAGCGGCTTTGTGAGCTGAGCAGGAGGGTAACCGTGCAGGGGCTCCGTCTGCCGCAGCTGTCACTTTTTTCCCTGGACAGGCTGTATGCCTGGGTACGGGAGCTGCATGCGTCCCTGGATGAAAAACAGATGGAATTTGTGAGGGATTATCTGACCGATATGGAAACCAAAATCAGCCGTTTCCTTAAGGTGGGGCTGGGATATCTTTCCCTGGACAGGCAGACGGTTACTCTGTCGGGCGGGGAACTGCAGAGGCTGAGGCTTGCGGCTGCACTGGATTCGGAGATCACAGGGCTGATTTATATCCTGGATGAACCTACGGCCGGCCTGCATCCAAAGGACACGGCCGGCCTTGTGGCAATCCTTAAAAGGCTCCGGGATTTGGATAACACGGTGCTTGTGATAGAGCATGATGTGGATGTAATCGCCTCTGCCGATTACCTTGTGGATATCGGCCCCGGTTCCGGAAAATTCGGCGGGGAAATTGTGGCGGAAGGGACGCTGGAGGAGATAAAGCAACAAAAAGAAAGTATGACGGGAAGATATCTGTGCCGTCAGCCCGCCTGGAATACACGGTACAGAAAACTGGCCGGGGCGGTCAGAATAGAAAATGCGGATATGTTTAATTTAAAGCAGCTTTGTGTGGATATCCCCACAGGCTGCCTGGTCGGCGTAACCGGGCCTTCCGGTTCCGGTAAATCCACGCTGGTCTTTGAGGTACTTGCCAAAGGAAGGGCGGATACACAGAAAAACCGGGTGCTGGGCAAGGAACAGTTTAACCGGGTGGTTGAGATCGGGCAGGCGTCAATTTCCAGAATGAAGCGATCGAATGTGGCCACCTATACTGAGGTTTACACAGAGATACGGGCGGTTTTTGCCGGTACGCAGGCCGCAGTAAACGCCGGTTTTTCTGCAAAGCATTTTTCCTTTAATACGGCCGGGGGCAGATGCGGGAATTGTGAGGGACTGGGGTATGTGGACAACAATATGCTGTTTTTTGCCAATACGCAGGTGGTCTGTCCGGTCTGCGGAGGGAACCGTTTCAAAGAAGAGATCCTTACGGTAAAATATAAGGGCCTTTCGGTGAAGGAGGTTCTGGATTTGTCGGTGGATGAAGCTGCGGAGTTTTTTTCTGAACAGGCCAGAATCAGGAAAACGCTCAATCTCCTTCAGGCTGTAGGTCTTGGATATCTGCAGCTGGGGCAGTCGCTTACCACATTATCAGGCGGCGAGGGACAGCGGCTGAAGCTGGCCAGAGAGCTTGTGGGAACGCCTCAGGGAAAGAGAAGCCTGTATCTTATGGATGAGCCCACTACGGGGCTGCATCCCCAGGATATCGATCATTTTCTGGTGCTTCTGAACCGGCTGGCAGATGCGGGAAATACGGTAGTTGTGGTGGAACATAACCAGCAGCTCATCCGCAGCTGCGACTGGGTGATTGACCTGGGTCCGGAGGGCGGGGAGAAGGGGGGATGTATCCTGTTTGAAGGAACGCCGGAGGAGCTGAAGCGGGCCGGTCATACCGTAACAGCAGAATATCTGTAAAAATTAACACCGCTGCCTCCGGGCAACGGTGTTTTGCTTCACTTTTTTATGGAAGCAGAGTCATAGTTCTAACTATTGTAATACTGCGCCTGGGCATTCCACAGCTCATGGTATTTTCCCCCGGTATCTGCCGCCAGTTCCTCGTGGCTCCCCAGCTGTACGATCTGTCCGTTGTCAAAAACGGCAATTTCATCGCAGAACCGGCAGGAGGACAGGCGGTGGCTGATGTAGATGGCGGTCCTGTTTCCCACGATATCATTGAATTTTGAATAAATTTCTGACTCTGCGATTGGGTCAAGGGCGGCGGTGGGTTCATCCAGCACAATGAACGGCGCATCCTTATAAAGCGCCCTGGCCAGCGCAATTTTCTGCGCTTCGCCGCCGGAGATTTCCACGCCGTTTTCCTCAAAATCCTTATACAGGCATGTCTTCAGCCCGTCAGGCATGGAGGTACGGCGGTTATCAAACCCGGCCGCATCAAGGCAGGCTTCCACCCGTTTCGTATCATAATCCATATCCGCAGCCACATTTTGTCCCAGGGAAAAGGAAAACAGCTTGAAATCCTGAAAGACCACGGAAAAGATTTTCATGTATTCCTCATAATCATATTTCCTGATGTCAATGCCGTTGAGCAGGATTTCTCCTTCCGTGGGATCGTAAAGGTGGCAGAGCAGCTTGATAAAGGTGGTTTTTCCAGAGCCGTTCATACCAACCACCGCCAGCCGCTCGCCAACGCGGAATTTCAGGTTGATATGGCGCAGGGCGCAGGTATCGGAGCCGGGATATTGGAAGGATACATCCCGGAATTCAATTTCATATTCATTGTCGCTGCCGTCACAGAAGGCGCGTTTTTCCACGGGAAGCGTGCCTTTTTTCAGAACATCTTCGATATTCAGATATTCCAGCGTGGAAAGCTGCCGGTTGGAGGAGACAGCGTATTCCTCCAGCGCGTTGAAGACGTTGGTGACCGACTGGGAAAAACGGTAGATAATGCCTGCGTATTTTACAACGGCTCCCGCAGTCAGCGCTCCCGCCGCGGCGCGGAGCGCTACGAAAATATACGAGATGATTTGAAGCGTTCCGGCGGACAGATTGCTGAAAAAGCCGGATTTCATGTTGTTGCTTACCAGCTGTTTTATCCATCGGTTCTTTATCACAAGGTCCCCGTCAAGTTTACTTTTAATCAGTGGTTTTGCATCATAGATGCGGATATCCTTTCCATAATGGTAATCCTGATCATTCCATAAAAAATAGCCAAGATAGCTTTTATCCAGAGAAGGATCGTCCAGCAGACGGTACAGCTCTTTGTTTTTAACAGAGGTAAACCAGAGGTTGAAGGCGATGATGGCGCCCAGCGAAAGAAGCAGCAGTATTGCCGGGGTATCTGAGAAAAAATGTCCTTCCATAAATAACGGCAGCATAAGTACTACGGAAACGAAGGTGGATATCAGGCTGTTCAGCAGATATGGCAGCTGCCATACAAGGGAATAAAAGCCGGCGCCCCAGTCGTTGTCATGCCGGATCCTGACGCGGATATCGTTTACGGCAGGACTGTCCAGCAGTGGATAATCCATGGAAATGGTTTTCATGCTCATCAGGGTATCGTATCTTTTGCCGCACATACCGATATGTACATTTAGTATTTTGGAAAAATAAGCTTTCAGCACCGTCAGCAGGAAAATAACGGCCACAGCGGCCAGGGAAACGGATATGATTTCAGTAAATTCTTCCCCGGCCTGCAGCCCGTCCAGGATATAGGCGGACAGGAGAATCCCGGCAAAAGGGATTGCCGCTTCAATTACGGACGTGATTATGCTGTGAATGAGCAGCCATTTATCCATGTTCCACATAAGTCTGATCGCAATGCCCACAGGCTTTAATTTATTATGCTTCAGCATAAGCCGCCGCCACCTCCTTGTTTTGATAGTACTGGCTCTGCAGTGCAAACATCTGGCTGTAAGCGCCTCCCTTTTGCATGAGTTCGTCGTGTGTGCCTTCCTCTGTGATTTTCCCATTGCTTAAAAATGCGATTTTGTCGCAGAAACGGGTGGAGGCCAGCCGGTGGGAGATATAGACAGCAGTTTTATCCGATGCAATTTCGTGGAATTGTTCGTAGGTCCGGCTTTCCGCGATAGGGTCAAGGGCTGCGGTGGGTTCGTCAAGAATCAGGATGGGCGCGTCTTTGTAAAGCGCCCTTGCCATGAGCAGCTTTTGCTGCTGGCCGCCTGATAAAACGATGCCGCCCGTTATCTCCTTTGTCATGGGGGTGTCAATGCCTGTTGGCTGCCCGCAAAACTGCTCCCAAAGCCCTGTTTTGACAAGGCATTCCTCCACACGGTTCCGGTCTGTTGTTTTCAGCTCCTGCATGGAAACATTCTCGGCGGCGGTGAAGGGCGGGATATAGATGTCCTGAAAAACGGCGGCATACAGCTTCAGCAGATCTTTTTTCCGGAAATTGTTTATATCCTGGCCGCCGATTAAAATTGTGCCGGAATCAGGTTTGTAAAAACCGCAGAGCAGCTTTACCACCGTGGTTTTTCCGGCGCCGTTGACGCCTACCAGGGCGATCTTTTCTCCGGCATTGATTTTAAGGTTAAAGTGATCCAGCACGAAGTCGGTATCCGTTCCGTAGGAAAAACAGACATCGCAAAATTCAATGGAATATTCTTTCAAATCCGAAAGTGCCAGGGGCGTTTCCGGTTCCGGATCGTCGGTATTATCCAGAAAGGCGCGCATGGAATTCATCTGCAGATTAGCGCCGTTCAGCTCGTTGAGATTGTTTACGATGCCGTTGACAAAGCCGGAAAAAGCCGTGACAGCGCCAAAATACAGGGTAAACTCCGGTATCGTAATCTGTCCTGCGGAAACGGCGTATATCAAATAGGAGTAGGCGATGCCGTCCCGCAGGAAAAGGACGAAAGCGTTCACAACGCCGGAAGCGAAATATCTGTCCTGGATTTTGCCCGCCAGCTTTGCACTTTCCTCTATCAGGCTGCCGCGCAGCTCCTGAAACCAGCCTCCTGCATGATAGAGCCGCATGTCCTTTCCGAACGCTGCATTGCTTCCCGTACGGATAACATAGGACAGCTTTTTTTCATATGCCGCCGTTAAATCTTTCTGTTTATACTCATAGCTTTGCGCCTGCCTGGTGCCAAACAGGCTGATGAGCGACAGCACGATAAGAAGCATTACCATATAGGGGCTGAGCGAGGACATAATTCCGGAGTAAATGAAAAAACACAACAGGCTCACCACAATGTCAATGGAGGAAACGATCATAATGGAGGTGCCCGACCAGTCGCCGTTACGCAGTGTTGACATGGCCCGCTGATACTTCGTCTGTCCTTCTTCGCTTTCCACGTTTTTGTAATCGCAGCTTAAGGACTGCAGGAAAAGCTCCATCTGGTAATAGCGGCGCATATCATTGTACATGATGTACTTTCCTTCATTTGCCATTCCTGACAACGCCATCGACAGGACCATGACAATGCCGAACCCTCCCAGCACCAGAAAAATCTGTGCCGTATCCGCGCTGCCCATCACCAGGTCCAGCGTGATTTTCGGGATATAGATGCCAAATACCGGTGAAATCACCGACAGAATTACCTGCATTATGATGAAGATAAACAGCAGCGGATGCTCCCTGCGGATACATTTCAGCAAAAAGGTGATGTTTTGAAAAATATGGTATTTCAGGGGTTCTTTCTTCTTTTTCACGATGTATCTCCTCCTCTTGTCAAAGTATACCGCAGGTATGGGCCAAATGTCAGCATCAGCACGAATGGTATGCGTGCCGGCACAAACGGCAGAAATCCAGGCGGGGATAAACTGCAGCCAGCCGCGGGAAATGGAATTTATGTAAAAAAAGCGCCGCCAATCGGCCTTGCCGTCAGCGGTGCTTTGCAATGTCTGTTTTCCATAGATTATTTGTAACTGGCAGTTGTTTCGCAGTTACTGCCGAAATCTATCCCAAGTCGCCTTCAGCGGTGGATTTATGTCTGAATTCAGGTCCCTGGGCTGGGCGCGCTCACCTGCATTCCGGCATTTCTGTCCAGGGAAGGGTCGGAGGTCAGCTGTGTGCTTCCGTTTTCCACAATCAGCCGGTCCAGCGTCCGGGTATAGGTATAACCCAGGCTGTCGGTGATAACAAGCTGCAGGCTGAAGCTGTCACCATCTTCCAGTGTGGCATCGGTGGTGAGATAAGCGGCGTCACCGGACACGCCTTGTGCATTCTCAAACAGGGTATCCGAAGTGAGTAGCACGTCATTTTGATAAAGAGACAGCATGGCCTTCACGCCGTGGTTATTTCCAGGGGCATCACAGCTGACCTGCACATTGGCGCTTAGCGTTGCCGTCTGGCTTCCGCTTGTGCGGGACCAGTTAAGAGAGCCATAGGCCTGCCAATCGATCAGATAGTGGGAATAAACGGAAAGGCCTTCGTCCAGGATTTCTGTGGTGTCCACACCGTCGCGGGTACAAATCAGGCTGATGGCGGCGCTGCGGCTGGTAACGGGAATGGATAAATCCGCGGTAAAAAAGCCCTGCTGCGACAAACTGGCCGGGACTGTCCCGCCGTCGTTTCCGTCTGACCAGCTGATGCGTACAGTGGTGTCCGCTGTGGTTTCCCGGAGCGCTGCGCTGACATGGACAGCAGCCTTCCCGTTCTCAAGCTCACCGAATTCAATGGAGGAATAGGTGGTGATTTTCTGCTCCTCCTCCTGGAGCGCCTGAATCTGGCTGACAGCGAGCTGGACGCTGTTGTCAATCTGCCGGGGGATGGAGGAGACATCAGTGCGTAGCAGTTCGTTCTGTTTTTTCAAATCCATACATAGAAAGAGAAGGGCGGTGTTCAGGGCGAGGGAGAGGATGAGCAGGAGGGAAACTGCAGCTTCCCATATTTTTTTCTTCATCAGGCGACCTCCGTCTGCCGCAGCGGCTGCGGGCAGTTTCTATAAAAGTTTATCAAGCTCTTTGTTAAGCTGTGATTTTAATGCTTCCAGTTCTTCTTTTGAGGGAAGATATTTATCTTCTGACAATTGTGCGCCCAGGCTCCAGACAGGTCCTCCTGTGGGGGTGTCTCCGGATCTTCTGGGAAAAATATGCCAATGCATGTGACGTCCGGTTCCGGCTCCGAGAAGCTCATAATTTAATTTATCCGGCTGGAATGCATTATAAACCGCCTCTGCCACAAGGGACATTTCCCGGAGAAATTCCATTCGGAAGGCTTGATCCAGGAAATGCAGCTCCGTTGCGTGTTCTTTGCACAGAAAGAGCGTATATCCTTTTATCCGCTGATAGTCGCCGATAACCACATAGCCTGTGTTAAGTTCTCTTACAAAATATGGGTTTTTCCCTGCTTTAATCCAGTCAATTCTTTCACATATCATACAGTCATTCATGCAGACAGCCCTCCGTGCTGAAAATTATTGTGTTGTTCAGAGTTGTTTTATTGTTATTTTACCATGGCGTACCGGGGAATGGAAGGCCGTACTTTTTCCATAGGAAGGGTTCTGTTTTGTTGATTGTATCATTGTATTAATTACTTGACACAGCGATACGAAAGTGATAGTATCAGGATAACAAAACAATATCATATATGATAATAATACCATTTATGATAATAATTGATACTGCAGCAGAAAGGATATGAGCCAATGAACCAGCAGGATTTTACGAAAATAATTATGAATCCCGTAAGGCAGCGCATCGTTCAGTATCTGATTCTTCATGAGGAAGGCACGGTATCCTCCATCAGGGAAGAGCTGAATGATATTCCGCCGGCCAGCCTGTACCGGCATATCAAAATACTGTATGAAGCAGGTGGGATTGAGGTCGTACGGGAGCGTAAGATACGGGGAACGGTGGAAAAAACCTATGCGCTGGTAAAAAATCCGGTAGGGGAGTACAGCCGGGAAGGTGCGGCGCAGATGATTCAGGCGGCGCTCTTTTCTCTGGCCGCTTCCTTTTCCCGCTATTTTGCACAGGAGGAGAACGACCCGAGGAAGGATTTGCTGAGCCTGTCCACCTCCACCCTGCTTCTTACCGATGAGGAGTTTATGGAGATGACCGCTAAAATAGGGGCGGTGTTCAACGATTATATTTACAATAAACCGGAGGAAGGCCGGAAAATCAGGCGGTTTACGCTGATCTCTTCTCCAAGCGAGGAAGAGTAGCGGCGACCCGGTTAACTGAATTGTCAGGAAGAATAGGAGAATATTATGTTAGAGATCATCAATTTTTCAAAAACCTATAAAGGCGGGAAAAAAGCCGTATCCAACCTGAACCTGGAAATCCTGCCCGGGGATATTTACGGTTTCATAGGCCATAACGGCGCGGGGAAAACCACGACCATTAAGGCTGTAGTGGGAATCCTGGATTTTGAGGAAGGGGAAATCCGCATTGACGGGCATTCCGTAAAGGAGGAGCCGCTTGTATGCAAATCCCTTCTGGCTTATATACCGGATAATCCGGACCTGTATGAACATCTGACCGGTATTCAGTATCTGGATTTTATTGCGGATATTTTTCAGATTCCCTCTGCGGTAAGGACGGAGCGGATCGGGGAATATGCGGAGCAGTTCGGAATCACGGAAAGCCTGGGCGATCTGATTTCTTCTTATTCCCACGGTATGAAGCAGAAGCTGGCCATCATCTCCGCACTGATTCATAAGCCCCGGCTTCTGGTGCTGGATGAACCCTTTGTGGGGCTGGACCCTTCCGCCTCCGTGGTGCTCAAGCAGAATATGCATGCCCTTTGTGAGGAGGGAAGCGCTATTTTCTTTTCCACGCATGTGCTGGATGTGGCGGAAAAGCTGTGTAATAAAATCGCCATCATCAAGGAAGGCGTGCTGGTGGCTGCCGGCGAAACTGCCGGGCTGACACAGGGTAAATCACTGGAGGAAGTATTTATGGAGGTGGTCAGACATGATTAGCACGAGTATCCGTCTGTTAAGGATTCAGCTGCTGAAGGACTTCGGAATCAATGAAGTCATGCATTGCAGGGACGCGGGGAAAAAACGAAAGCTGGTTTTCATGCTGTGCATTTTCATATTCTGCGGGGGGCTGCTTGCCTTCTATGTCGCGGGGGCAGCGTGGGTTCTGTGTGTTTCCGGGGCACAGGACAGCGTTCCCGGCTTTGTGGTTGCGGTGTCGAGCATGGCTATTTTCATCTTTACCCTGTTCAAAGCGGGACCGGTGCTGTTTGCCGCCGGGGATTATGAGATGCTGACGGCCCTTCCGTTGAAGCCGTCGGCGATAATTATGAGCCGCTTGCTTCATATGTATCTGAGCTCCCTGCTTTTGTCGGCGCTTACTATAGCGCCGGCAGGCGCGGTATATGGCCTGACGGCGGCGCCTTCCCCTGTTGTTTATGTACGGATGTTTATCAGCCTCTTTTTTGTCCCCTTGGTTCCCCTGACAGTAGCGTCTCTGATTGGAACTTTAATCATGGCCATTGGTTCCCGCGTGCGGCGTAAAAATTTGGTGATTATTTTATTGTCCATGACTTTTACCCTGGGAATCCTGGCGGTAACCATGCTTTTTTCCTCACGGGCGGAAAATATGGAGCTTCAGGATATGGCGGGGATGATACGCGGTGCAGTAGAGCAGGTAAACGGCATGTATCCGCTGACCGGTCTGTATACAGCGGGGATTACCGGCGCAAATCCGGCGGCGCTGGCCGGATTTGCGGCCATATCCATGGGGATTTTCCTCCTGTTCATCGCATTGGTGCAGTGGAAGTATGTACAGATAAGCAGTGCGCTGCGTACTCATGAGGCAAAGAAGAATTACAGGCTGCAGAGCCTGAAGCAGCGTTCCGTGCTGGGCGCTTTGTACAAAAAAGAGATAAAGCGTTATTTTGCCTCTAATATATACGTAATGAATACGATGGTTGGATATATACTTATGGTGGCGGCAGCGATTGGGCTTGCGGCGGCAGGGATGGATAAGCTGGAAAGCTATCTGCAGCTGGAAGGGGTGGGAGGCACCCTGCCTGTCAGCCTGGGAAGCATGATCCCCTTTCTTTTGTCACTGATGGTGATGATGGGGGGCACTACCTCAAGCTCCATTTCCATAGAAGGAAAGCAGTGGTGGATTCCCAGGTCGCTGCCCATTCCCTCCGGTTTGATTTTGGATGGTAAAATGCTGGTGAATCTGACGCTTGCCGTGCCTTCCATTCTGCTGGCAGGAACGATTCTGACGGTTTTCGGACAGACCGGGGGCCTGAAGCCTGTCTGGGTATTCCTGGTTCCGCTGGCCTATGCCTGTTTTTCTTCGGTTCTGGGAATTACCATTAACCTGAAAATGCCGGTATTCAACTGGGACAATGAAACTACGGTAGTAAAGCAGAGCGCTTCCACTTTTGTATCCGTTCTGGGAGGAATGCTGCTGGCCCTGGTTCCCATCGGACTGCGCTTTGTGCTGGCAGGGGTTCCGGCCGACCTTTTCCTGGGAGGGGTGACGGTGCTTGTTTTACTGATAACCGTTATTCTTTATGGAAAGAACAGAAGATGTGATCTGCGGAAAATTGGATAAACAACCTTAGGAGGACACTGCTGCCCCGGATATCAGACGGAAAGCTCTTAAAGAGTTCCGGATGGTATGTGGGGCAGCAGTTTTTGCGGAAAGGGCATAGGAAATCAGGAATCCTGGTGGTGGGGGGAAAACTGAAGCTTTGTGGGGGGAAGAAAAAAATTCTGACACAGGGGCTGTTTTTTCTCAGTTTCTTGATATTTCGGAAAAGCTTTTTAAAAACGTTTAGTTTTGTGTTGATAATATTAAAATAGTATGTTATTATTATTCCGTCATACAGCAGTATCTATGCTGCTGTAGTATCCGGCCGACCGGCCGTTCTTTCATTTCGGCGCTTCCTTTTCGAAGCAATAATCCGTAAATGGC
>OBAB01000200.1_pt1 | contig 52464 bp, 50 predicted proteins | sample 1516501 | NCBI WGS metagenome assembly OBAB01 (sample SAMEA2579906, study PRJEB22360) | human gut metagenome
AGTCCATTACTACCTTCTTCTTGAATTCATAACTGTATTTTGACATAAAAATACCGACCTCCAAAGTTAGATTTTTTAGGTCTAACTTTTGGGGGTCGGGTCATCATTTGGACTGCTCTTTTTGTATGCTTATAAATATCTGTTGACAAATACGAATAAATTGATATAATAGTATTAGTTAATTAGACAATTAACTAAATAACTAATAAATCAACAGGAGTGATTTTATGGGAGATGTGTGGAAAGCACTGGCTGATCCCACAAGGCGGAAAATTCTTGAATTGCTTAAAAATAAAAGCCTTAACGCAGGGGAGATTGCCGCTGAATTTAATATGACCAAACCATCAATAAGTAATCATCTCAGTATTTTAAAGCAAGCTGACCTTGTGGATTCAGAAAAAATAGGTCAAAATGTAATTTATTCGTTGAAAACAAGCGTATTGGAAGATATGTTAAAAATGTTGTGCGATTTAACAGGCAGAGAGGATAAATAATATGAAAAAATATATTTTATTAATTATATCATTGATTAATATTGCTGTAACAGGTGTTTTTATTGCTTTTAATCCAAATGAAGAGTTGCCCTCACATTATAATGTTAATGGGATTGCAGATGCCTATTCATCAAAATGGATGCTTTTATTTATTCCGAGTATTCTTGTATTGTTTTCAATTATATATGCGATTTACGCAAAGATTAAAGAAAATGATGAAAACTATAAGTCGTACCGAAAATATGCCGTAAGATGTATAGTATCAATTTTTGCTTTTTTGTTTTTATTTTTTTGGATGCTGATTGCACTGATATTGCAAAATAAAGTAAATATAGATAATCTGTTTTTACCGTTAATTTGTATTTTTATGGGCTGTATGTTTGTTTATTTATTCAATTTAATGCCTAAAATAAAGCAAAATTCTTTGCTTGGCATACGAACAAACGCCACATTGAGCAGTAAATCCGTTTGGAAAAAAGTACATCGCTTTGCAGCTTATTTTGGAGTGATTTGTGGAATTGCAGTAATAATATTAGGCATAATTTCGTTATTCATAATAAATATAAGTAATGTATTGTTCTTTATATCAATTATTATAGTATTGGTAAGCGCAATAGTTCCTGCAATATACGGAGAAATAATATATTCAAAGGAAAGAACATCAAATAATTACATAGAATAAACATTATAAAATCCCGATAAGGCAAAAAATTCACCTTATCGGGATTTTTACAATTTACAAGACAGTTGCAGAGCTAAACGCTCATTTTTTCTCGTATGAGGGCAAGAATTTTGCGTTCTCTGCGGCTGATCTGCACCTGCGTCATTGCAAGGCAGTCGGCGGTTTGTGATTGGGTTTTATTCTGAAAATAGCGCAGATGTATAATCTGTCTGTCACGCTCATCAAGTTCGGCAATTGCATCATTAAGGCTCAACCGTTCGGTGATTTCTTCTTGCGAATCGCTTACGGGTATGTCTATTCGGGAATTTCCCTCATCATCATAATCGGCATTAAGGGATAGGGGAGAAGAGCCGGCAGAAAGCGCCTCGCAAATCTTATCTTCACTTACATTCAAAGCCTGCGAAAGCTCGGTAACGCTCATTTCTCTGCCGTTGCTTTTTTCGTACTCGGTATTAAGTCTGCAAATTTTCATTGAAAGTTCCTTAAGAGTGCGACTAACCCGTACAGAACCTCCGTCACGAAATATACGCTTGATTTCTCCCAATATAACCGGTACGGCATAGGTAGAGAATTTTAGTCCACGGCTTTCGTCAAAACGCTCTACGGCTTTTGCAAGTCCCAAACAACCTGCCGAAAACAGTTCTTCGTATTCCACTCCTTTGCCTGTAAAATGCTTACAGCAGGAATGGACAAGTCCCATATGCTTTTGTGCGAGAGAGTTTTTATCCCCGATAATATCACCACGGCTTTCCGACATACCGTTTAACGACCTCTTGAAAGGAATCTGCCCGATGAAATGACTTTTTCAAGCGTAACGGCAGTGCCTTTGCCGACAGTGGATTTGACTTTTACTTTGTCGCAAAAGCTCTGCATAACCGCAAAGCCAAGACCTGCTCTGTCTTCTTCGGGAGCGGTGGTAAAGAGCGGTTCCATTGCCTTTTCAATGTCTGCAATGCCGCAGCCTTTGTCACGAATTTTTATTACTACTTTGTTGTTTTCGTAAATTTTTCCGTTTATGTAGACAGTTCCGCTTTCTCTGCGGTAGCCATGCACAATGCAATTTGTTACAGCCTCGGAAACTGCGGTTTTTATGTCTGAAAGTTCGGCAACGGTTGGATCAAGACCGATGACGAATGCAGAAACCGCACTTCGGGCAAAAGCCTCGTTACTGCTTTTTGACGGAAAGCTAAGGCTCATTTCGTTTATTAAATTCATCTCAGCACCCCCAATCCCTCAAGCCCGGAAAGAGCAAACAGCCTGTACATATTTTCGGGTATGTTAATTACCCTGACAGAACCTCCGAGCAATTTCATCTGGCGGTATCTTCCGAGTACAAGACCGATTCCTGAGCTGTCCATAAACGATACCCCGGAAAAGTCAAGGTTTAACAGCTTTGGCTTAATTGATTCACAGATTCCGTCAAGCTTTGTGCGTATTCTTGCGGCAGAGTCATGGTCAAGTTCACCCTCAATGAACGCTGTCAGCACATTGTTTTCAAATTTTGTTTTGAGCATTTTAAACATCCTTTTTACTGAAAATTCAGCTCGCTATTTTGCCTTATAAAGGCAAATAAAAACTCCATAACTATATAATAATAGATATGGAGTGAAAATTTTGTTTTATTATGTTGCAGATAAAATTATTTGTTAAGTGAGGTCAGATAATTATAAAAATCCTCAAAACTTCCGTTTTTGTATGATGAATAATCCTTATCATTACGGTTTATAATGCAGTCGGTAATTAAGAATGTGTCAAAACCGAGTTCGGCGGAGCACAAATCTTCGTCAACATCATTGCCGACCATAAGGCTTTCTTTTGGAGAAATGGCGCATTTTTCGCATAAATCTTTAAAATACAGAAGATTGGGTTTACAGCTTGACGAGTTGTCATAAACGGTAATATATTCAAAATCTTCGGGATTAAGTCCTGCCCATTCAAGCCTTTTATATGTAGCCGGCTTAGGGAAAATCGGGTTTGTTGCGGCAATTACTTTGTATCCGTTTTCTTTTGCAAAATCAACACATTTTTTTGCATAAGGATTAACGAAGGTTGCGGTCTTTGCGGCGACAAATTCATTATTATAATAATCGGTAAACATATCTTCGTATTTAATAAGGTCAACGCCGCTTACTTTTGCGGCGGCTTTCCAAAACACATCTCTGTTAAGTGCGGAACCGTCGTTTTTAGCCATTGCGCCAAGCCCTGCCATAATAGAATCGGTAAGCGCTTTCGGTTCGATTTTAAGTACAGGTATCATTTTTTCGCAGAGTGAACCGAAATAATATTTAACAAATTCGTGAACATCCATAGGTAAAAGTGTGCCGTCAACATCAAATAAAATATTTTTGTACATAGTCATACCTCCACAATAATTATACATTTTTTGTCAAATGATTGCAAGATTAAAAAAATTGTGTATAATAAAATTAGATTTTTAACTTATAAAAACGGAGGTAACAGTATGAAAATTGTATTGACGGACGCACAAACTGTTGTGGATAATCTTGTACCTGCCGACCGACTTTCACAGTTCGGCGAAGTGGTGCAGTACGGACTGTTAAAATATGACGAAGTTGCGGAAAAAATCGCAGACGCAGATATGGTTATCTGCAACAAAACCCGACTTGACGAGGGTTCATTAAAACTTGCAAAGAATTTAAAATATATCGGACTTTTTGCCACAGGATACAATAACATTGATATAGAATATTGCAGAAAGCACGGTATTACAGTCTGCAATGCGGGTTCGTATTCCACAAATGCCGTTGCACAGCATACTTTTGCATTAATTTTGGAGCATTACAGCAAGGTGCGTGAATATGCAAAATTTGTTGCCGACGGTCAATGGAAAAGGAGCAAGACTTTTTCGCCGTTTGTATATCCGCTAAACGAGCTTGCAGGAAAAACAATAGGTATTGTTGGATTTGGAAGTATCGGAAGTGCGGTTGCAAAAATTGCGCAGGCATTTGAAATGAAAGTCCTTGCGTATAATCGTTCCGAAAAACAGGCTGACGGAGTGGAGTTTGTAAGTTTTGACGAGTTGCTTGAAAGGAGCGACATTGTAACGGTTCATTGCCCGCTTAACAGCGATTCGGATAAAATGTTTGGCAAAGAGCAGTTTGCAAAAATGAAAAACAATGCATTTTTTGTGAATACCGCAAGGGGCGGAGTAATGGCAGAGAATGACCTTTACGATGCGTTGCAGAACGATATTATCGGCGGAGCGGCAGTAGATACCTTGGTTGTTGAGCCGATGGAGGAGGACTGTATTTTAATGCAGGCAAAGAATTGTATTATAACTCCTCACATCGCATGGGCGCCCGTTGAAACAAGGGAAAGATTGATGAATATTGTTGCAGACAATATAGGTTCATTTATAAACGGCACTCCTAAGAATGTTGTAAGTTGAGGTAATTATGGACGAAAGGCTTAAAAAGCAATTTGACTTTATAAAGGAAATTGACAAGGAAAAATTCATACAGCGTCAGACATTGCTTACAGGCGGAGAGCGCAAGGAAAACGATGCCGAGCACGCATGGCATATGGCGCTTATGACCGTGCTTTTGAGTGAGTATGCCAACGAAAAAATAGATGTTTTAAAAACGGTTACAATGCTTTTACTGCACGATATTGTGGAGATTGACGCAGGAGATACCTATTGTTATGACGAAGAGGGCAAGAAAACTCAACACGAAAGGGAACAGAAAGCGGCAGACAGAATTTTCGGACTTTTGCCCGACGACCAGTGCGAAAAGCTGAAAAATCTTTGGATTGAATTTGAAAATGCCGAAACAGCCGAGGCAAAATTTGCCCATACTATGGACAATGTTCAGCCCGTAATGCTGAATGACGCAACAGACGGTAAGATGTGGGCAGAGAGAAAAATAAAATTAAGCCAGGTGCTTGGCAGGCAAAAGAACACCCCAAAAGGTTCTGAAATCTTAGCGGAATATTCTTACAACAATTTTATAAAGCCGAATGTCGAAAAAGGCAGATTAATTGACGATACACAAAAAGATAGCTGAAAACCCCGTTCTTATCAGCGCTTTTATAATTGAATTTTGTCGCTTGTTGTGATATAATTATGAGCGAAAAACTAATAAAAGGGCGATAATCGTGGAGAAAAATGTTAAAAAAGAAGCGTGGCTACACTTTTGTGTAAGCTCAATCGGCGGATTTATGGGTGCGTACGCAATCATAAATCACTGCGACCTGCTTGCCTCATCGCAAACATCAAATATGATACACATTGTACATAATTTGTTTGAGCCGGAACATTCTTTATTAATTTATATGGTGCTTGCCGCTTTGGTGTATGCTTGCGGTAATGTGACATATGTGTTGCTCCACAAATTTATAAAACTTGATACAAAAATAATAAGTCTTGGTTTGACATCGGTTGCTTTTATACTTGTAAGCGTGCTTAATTTTGTAGAAAATTCGTACCTTGCAATGTTGCCGCTGTTTTTTGCCGCTCCTATTCAATGGAACGCTTACGCAGGCGATGCGGGATACGGTAGTTCAACAATTTTTTCGACCAATAATATAAGACAAACGGTAACATCGCTTACATCTTATCTTATTGACGGTGACATAAAGATGAAACGCAAAGCGCAGTTTTTCGGAATGACATTGCTTTTCTTCCATATAGGCGTTGCTCTTGCAAGCGTGGCTGAAATTTTTTGGGCAAGAGAGAGCATATGGTTAGGATTTTTACCGCTTGCAGTGTCAACTGTGTGCTGTATGTGGTACAAAGAGGTAAAGGTATTTTCTTTCGGCAAAAAGTCGGAAGCCTTAGAATCCATTGTTGAGGAACAAGTTAATATTTAATTAATAATCTATAAATAAGCCTTGCAGGATTTCGCCTGCAAGGCTTTTGCTGTGTGCAGATAAGCTTATGAATTTGCAATGAATTGTTGTATATCGGTTACATCAAGCACATCTATTATGCCGTTCTGATTGTAGTCGGCAAGTAATTTTTGCTCATCGGAAAAATCTTTTGATTGAGAAATATACAGTTGTAATTCCGTTACATCATTAACTGATATTTTTCCGTCTGAATTAATGTCGCCTAATATATTTTCATATTCGCAAATAAAACCATTTGAAATTCCTGAGGTTGAAGAATTTGTTGTGTCGTTCCATTGCCCTAAATAGTTTTCTGTATTGAAAACTGATAGATATCTTTCAATGTTACCAACGTTGTTAGGCTCTCCAACTGCCCAATTAGTATATATCATTTTTTCATTTGTTACCCATTGCCATTCGTTTATGTTGTTAATATTTGTTGCACCAATATTATAATATGTAAGTTTTCCAGAACTTATAAGTTCATTAATTGTGTTTTGTTCGGATTGAGATGTAATTACTGCTAAGTGTCCACCTTTATTTTCACAAACTTTTTTTGCCGTTTCCCATGATACCGGAGTATCAAATAGCTCATATTTATGTCCGAAATTATATAAAGTTTTTACAGGCACAAAATTTCTAACATAAGTTGAAATCGTAATCGGTTTACATAAATGATAATCATGTATAGCATTGTATGTTTGCAAAACAGCGGTAAAAGTACCTTCTCCTAAGTTTATACTAGTTTGATTATTTTGTACATTCCATAAATTTATTGGTGCATCTTCTCCCGTAGCACTGTTACCGTTATAGATTTTTATATTGCATTTTGAAGCACCTTTGGCAGTTATCCATGAAAATGTAACAACCCCGTTGTTTTGTGAATAGTTTAATGTGGTGTCAGCAATATCGTTAAAATCTCTAAAATTAATTGCAAAAATTTCTGCATCTGAATTATCTTTAGTGCCACAAACCAAATTGACACCTTGATAGAAATTCCAAGCATTCATTTCCATTACACAATTTGAACATTTTGGCTTGAATTGATAACCGTTTTTACATTTGTAAATATACCATCTTTGTGCGTCAGTGTCATTACTACTATATACGCCAATATTTGCACCGTCTTGGGAACTTCCACCTGCTACATCAAGACATTTATCATTTTTGGCTGAAACTATTTTATAACTTCCATCATATTGCCTATAAAATTTCCAATATTGATTATCGAAGTTTGTATCGCTACAAATATCAACATTATCATTGCTTTCTACAGTAAGATGATTCCAAGAAGCAATATGAGTTATTGAAGCATAAAAATCTGTGCCAATATCAACATAATTGTCGGTTGGCTTGTCTACAGGGTTAGTGAGGTCGGGGCTTGACAGTAAATATGAAAAGCCGTATTTGCCGAACATATTTGAATACTTATTAATAGTGTTGTCCCATTTAATACCGCAGCTTCTTACATACGAAGAGCCGCTGTAATTGCCGTTACCGTTGCAGTCAACAAATGTAATGGTATCGCCCGAAACATTTGTAACAAATACGGTATGACCGTTGCCGCTTGTATTTCCGTATTGCAGGATGTCGCCCTTTTTAACATTGCTAATACTGTAAACCCTTGACCAAGAGGATGGATACGAGCCAAATACATTGTAACCGACCAGTCGGGCAAAGCCGTAGCATTGACTGCCACCGTCAAAAGAGCCATACCAAGTACTGTAATTTGGGTATTGCGAACGCAAAGAATTAAGCTTGTTGTCAAACTCTGACTGCGTAATTGCACTCGCACTAATCGGCATAACCACAAAAATGCCAATCAGAATTACAGCAGATAAAAATACGGATAATGATTTTTTAATGTGTTTACTCATAAAAGTTCCTCCTTATATACTTTTTACAAGTATCATTATAACATAAAGGTATAATTTGTCAATAATTATGTAATAATATTATACTTAAAAAGTATAATTTAAGGGGAAGATTTATGAATAGAATTGCAATGTTGAGAAAAGAAAAAGGCTTAAGTCAGATTTCTCTTTCTTTAAAGCTCAATGTTTCTCAAAAAATGATTAGTGCTTACGAAAACGGAAAAAGTGAACCGAGCATTGCAACTCTTATGCAAATGGCAGATATTTTTAATACATCGGTCGATTACATTATCGGCTATACAAACATTCGTCAGCCGATAGATAAAACAGTGCAAATGTCTTTGAATGAGGACGAATGTGATTTGCTCGGCGGCTACAGAGAATTATCGGCAAAACAACAAAACATAGCTTTGGGAGTGATTTTAGGCTTGCTCAATTCCGAAAAAAATTAAGGTCATATCTGCTGTATTTGCAGATATGACCTGTTTTTTAAATATGAAGAATTGTTGTTGCAATTCCAAAGTAAATTAAAAGTGATAAGGCGTCGCAAATTGTGGTGATGAGCGGAGATGCCATTACGGCAGGGTCAACACCGATTTTGTGTGCGACCATAGGCAAGAACGAACCTATGAGTTTTGCCATTATAATAGTTCCGATAAGTGTAAGCGAAACTACAAGTCCGATAAAAAAGGCGTTTTCTTTGCCGTTTAAATCGAATATCATCAATTTTATAAAATTTGCGGCGGCAAGTGTGACACCGCAAAGGATAGATACTCTAAACTCTTTCCACAATACCTTGACTGCATTGCAGAATTTGATTTCACCAAGCGACAGAGCACGGATAACCGAAACCGAAGCCTGCGAACCGGCGTTACCGCCTGTACCTGTAATCATCGGAATAAATGACGAAAGCACGATTACGCTCGCAAGCGCAGATTCAAAATGAGAAATGATAGCACTTGTAAATGTGGCTGAAAGCATAAGTACAAGCAGCCACGGAATACGCTTTTTGTAAATTCCGAAAACACTTGTTTTCATATAAGGCTTATCGGAAGGCATTACGGCAGCCATTTTTTCAATATCCTCGGTTGCCTCTTCCTGCAAGACATCAATAGCATCGTCGATTGTTACAATGCCGACAAGTCTGTTTTCGGTATCTACAACGGGGAGTGCAAGAAAATTATAGTTAGAAAACATCTGCGCTACTTTCTCCTGGTCGTCAAGAGTGTTTACACAAATTACATTTTCTTCCATTATCTCCGAAACAATAACATCATCGTCAGATAAAAGCAGATCCTTTACGCTTGTAATACCGATAAGTTTTGAGTTGTCATCCGTAACATAACAAATGTAGATAGTTTCTTTATCTACACCTGTTCGTCTGATTCTTTTTATAGATTGCTCGGCTGTCATTTCGGGACGAAGTACAATGTACTCGGTTGTCATAATTGAGCCTGCACTGTCCTCGGGATATTTGAGCAGTTCGTTAACAGTTTTTCTTGTATCCTTGTCTGCTTGCTTTAAAATTCGCTTAACAACATTTGCGGGCATTTCCTCAACAAGGTCAACCACATCGTCAATAAAAAGCTCGTCAACAACTTCTTTAAGCTCTGTATCGCTGAATCCGTGAATCAAGAGCTTTTGAGTTTCGTCATCCATTTCTACAAATGTTTCGGCGGCAAGCTCTTTCGGCAAAATTCTGAAAAGCAGAGGAGTTTTTTCGTCCTGCAGCTCTTCAAATATAGTAGCAATATCGTATGGCTTAAGGGTGACAAGAATATCTCTTAGAGTGTTAAACTTTTTTTCTTCAAGCAGCACTCTGATAGTTTCGGTTATACCAACCTTAACTGTTTCCATCATCTTTCCTCCTTCAGCTGTTTAGGGAGTAAAGACGAGCACCATATTCAGTTTATATATTGAGCGACAAAAAATGAACGCAATAGCGGTCATTTCGTCTGTTGCAACTTCGCCCAGGTACTGCGCCTTTATTACCATCTGCGTCCATTAATTTTTCACCCCAAATTCTTAAGATAATATTATCGGGATATAAACCCCATACATATTTATTTTAGTTTATTTTGTGTTTATTGTCAATGAATTTTTGAATAAATATTATAGCTTTTTTGCTATTGACGATAGACTTAAATGTTGACATTTGATGTGCGAAATAGTATAATTTATGTGATAAATATGTGAAAGTACAAATGTTTGCCTAAATTTAGATTTAAAGACATTATGCAGTATGCTGACGGAACACAGAATGTTGACTTGAACAACACTTCCATTTCAGGTGAAACCAATCTTGAGTATCATTACAGAAATGTTGACGGTTATACCAACAAGGGCGATATGTACAAAGAACTTGTCGAGTCGCAGAAAGCTGATTATACCGAGGAAATCACCGATGGACTTAAGTAATTGAGAAAAAATATAAAACGAGGCTTACCGCAAGCCTCGTTTTTTAATGCAAAACAACAAATATTGCATAGCTTATTGATTTTTTATGAATTTTAGTTATAATAGAATGAGTGTTACAATATATTATTACGGAGGTTATTATGAACGGTTTGGTTAAAAAATATTTACCCTATGGTGTGGTAATCCTTTTGATTTATATGCTCGTGCCGATTATCTTTATTTCAAAATCTTTGCAGGGATTTTCGACAGTGGCATATTATTTTATTTTCCCGGCAACTGCAATAGTGTGCGCCGCAATGTATTGTTCAAAGTACGGAATGGACTTTTTGTTTACACTTATAGCTCCTGTCGTATTCATTCCGAGTATGCTTATTTATAACGGCGGTTTCCACCTTACAAACATAATTCTTTTGGTTGCTTACCTTATTTCGGGTATTTTCGGCTTGTTTGTCGGCGATATTGCTTTTGGCGATAAGCGTAAAAAAGCAGAGGCAGAGGCAGAGGCGGAAGCAGAGGAAAGATTGCTTGCGGCTAAGCGCAGAAACGAAGAATTTGTAAATGAAAAGGCTGCCGAGGCAGAAGCACCGAAAGCCGTAGAAACAACATACGATTTAAATGATGATGACGATGATTTTGATTACAGTAAATACGCTTCCACCGATAAGGTAACCGATGAAAGCGAAATCGATGATATATTAAATGAATTTGGTTCTTCAAAAAATAATTAAATGCAATAGAGATTAGTATCCCATGCAGGAATGTACGGATGATGCCGCAAATATATTTTGTATTCAGGATTTATTCCCAAAATCAAAAGCGGCAGTCTGAAAATATCTTCAAATCTGTGATACGCTGAAAAGTTGAGCTTTGGCTTAAACATTTTCAGCGTATTTTTCATGCCCAAAATTGTTTCAAAGTCAGCGCCCTCAACATCTGCTTTTACATATGTTGCCGCCCGCCCGCACAAAATTGTATCAACGGCGGCAACGGGAGTTTTTGTGTTGCTTTCGTTTACTATGGCACTGTTACGGCCTGCCTTGTTGTTAAAACAAAGAGTGGTGTTGTGACTGTATGCACCGAGCTGCCAGAGTTCAAGATTTTTCATTTCCGAGCAATGCTCCTGTAATTTACTGTAGTTTTTGGCATTCGGTTCAAGTGCGGTAATAAATTTGTATTTGCCGTTTGTGTAATGCAAAAATTCGTCTACAGTATCTCCGTTGTATGCGCCGAGGTCAACATAGGTTTCGTTTTCACCGAGCGACAGGAGAGAGAAAGCCTCGTCTTTATCGGTTGTAATTCCGTCAAGCAGAGAGAGTTCTCCTGTTTTGTAAAATTCAAGAATATTGTCAAAAACTTTTACTGATAAATCATCTGCAAGCAAATTTCGGACATTTGTTATGCTTCCTTTATTTTTTTCTGCAAATTCTTCGTCAAAAAGAATATCGCCGAATGCGGGTACACTCGGAACAATGACCTTATGCTTTTTGGCAATTTCAAAAATATTTTGCATAACATCGGGCAGTTGAGTGGCAAAGCAAAGTGCAATTATAAAATCTGAATACTCATTTTCAAAGTCACTTAGCTTTTTTACCGTAAATTCGTGAAAACTCTGACCTCTTACAAAATCATCGCTTGCCATAATTCCGCTTGCGGTTATTCCGTATTTTTTAAAAGCGGACAGAACTTTGTCTGCACCGTCACCCATTCCGTAAAGAATAATCGGTAAATCGGAATTTTTAAGATAATTCCATATATAATCTTTATTGATTTCCATTGTTTCACCTACAACAAAGCCACCGCAAAAAACGGTGGCTGAATTTTTATAATTATAATGAGCAATTATACATTGAATCTGAAAAGAACAACATCTCCGTCTTTCATAACATATTCTTTGCCCTCGCTGCGAACAAGACCTTTTTCTTTTGCTGCCGACATACTTCCGCAAGCAATGAGGTCGTCATAAGCAATTACTTCGGCACGAATAAATCCACGCTCAAAGTCGGTGTGAATCTTACCTGCCGCCTGCGGAGCTTTTGTACCTTTTTTGATTGTCCAGGCTCTTACCTCCTGTTTGCCGGCTGTAAGGTAAGAAATAAGACCGAGAAGTGAGTAGCACTCGCTGATAAGCCTGTCAAGACCGCTCTGTTCAAGTCCCATATCGGAAAGGAAAAGTTCTTTTTCTTCTTTATCCATCTCTACGATTTCAGCCTCAATTTCAGCGCAGATAGGGAGAACGCCTGCTTTTTCTTCAGCGGCAATTTTCTGAACTGCCTTGTAACCCTCGTTAGAATCAAGACCGTTTGAAAAATCATCTTCGCTCATATTTGCGGCATAAATTACAGGCTTGGTTGTGAGCAATGCAACATCAGAAAGCAAAAGAGCCTCATCTTCGTTACACTCAACACTTCTTGCGGGTTTGCCTGCCTCAAGTGCCTCAAGCACACGCTTGTAGAAATCAATATCTTTCTGATATTTTTTGTCGCCCTTAAGCATTTTCTGCGTTCTGTCGATTTTACGCTCAAGCATTTCTACATCCGATAAAATAAGCTCAAGGTTGATTGTTTCAATATCTCTTGCAGGGTCAATAGAACCCTCAACATGAATGATGTCATCGTTTTCAAAACAACGAACAACATGAACGATAGCGTCACACTCACGAATATTTGAAAGGAACTTGTTGCCAAGGCCCTCGCCCTTTGATGCACCTTTTACAAGACCTGCAATATCAACAAATTCGATTGATGCGGGGGTATATTTGTCCGGGTCATACATTTCCGCAAGCTTGTCAAGACGCTTGTCCGGAACAGCTACAACGCCTACATTCGGCTCGATTGTACAGAACGGATAGTTTGCACTTTGAGCACCTGCATTTGTGATTGCGTTAAAAAGTGTGCTTTTACCAACATTAGGTAAACCTACAATGCCTAATTTCATTATCTTTTACTCCTCAAAATTGATTGGCATACTTGCCTAATCAATATTTTTATTGTATTATAATAATAAGTATATCACAATTTTTCGTGATAGACAACAGGGAAAGGTGATTATTATGGAAGAAAAAACTCTCACTAAAACAATAAAAGTAGAAGAAGAGCAGCTTGCGGTGTCTATGGGCAGCGGCGGACTTGCCGTACTTGCTACTCCCGCAGTGGTTGCTCTTATGGAAAATGCGGCTTTTGAGCTGTGCGAAGAAATTTTAAATAATGACGAACTTACAACAGTAGGTACAGCAATTTCTATAGAACACACAAGTCCTACTCCTCTCGGCGCAGAGATTTCCGCTACAGCCGTATTAAAAGAAAATGACGGCAGATTCTTTAATTTTGAAGTAAGCGCAAGTGACGCAAAAGGAATTATTGCAAAGGGAACTCACACAAGAGTGAGCGTAAAGGCTGAAAAATTCCAGAAAAAGGCGGATGAAAAGTTTAATGGTTAAGCACGATTACATACTTTTTGACCTTGACGGCACGATCAGTAAAAGTGCCGACGGTATAAAATATTCTCTCGAAAATGCAATAAAGCAAATGGGAAAACCCGTGCCCGATCTTAGCGATTACACATTGTATATAGGTCCGCCGTTAATTGATACATTTTTGAATATCTGCCACTTTTCTCAAGAGGAAAGTCTGCGTGGCGTAGAGGTTTACAGAGATATTTATAATACAGAAGGTAAATTTGTAAACAAAGCTTATGACGGAATTGAAGAACTGCTTAAAAAAATCAAAGCTGACGGAAAGAAGATTGCGGTTTGTTCGTCTAAATATGAATTGTTTGCCAAAGAGATTATTGAAATTCTCGGACTTTCACAGTATTTTGACGCAGTGTGCGGTTCTACGCTTGACGGCAGCCGAAAAGATAAAAAAGATTTGATTCCGTATGCACTTAATTCTCTCGGTACAAGTCTTGAAAAAGACAGGGAAAACGCTGTGATTATCGGCGATACCTATTTTGATACCAAAGGCGCTGTTCAGACGGGGATTGATTTTGTCGGCGCAAGCTACGGCTACGGCGATATTGAACAGATGAAGAAAGAGGGCGGAAAGGTTTTTGCCGACACTCCTCTTGAAATTTATAATCTTATTTAATGCAATTTGCGCACACAGCTTTCATATACATATAAAGTATATGGAGGTTTTGAAATGTTTGTTTTACGATTTAAAAAGAAACGATTTATTGTAGCATTAATTGTTGTTTTGGCAGTGATTACCGTATTTATAATTCTTATAAACGCAGATTTCACACATGTGGAAGATTATGCGGAATTTAATTCTGAAAACTATTCGCTAAAGGCTGACAGCAGTGATGACAGAATAAAATTTTTTCAACAGTTGGGAATAAATGCGGTTGACGAATCAGTTGACGAGGTAATTATTCCGCAGGATTTTAACAGCGTATATGAAAAGTATAACGAAATTCAGAAAAAATCCGTATTTGATTTGAGCAATTATGCGGGTAAGCCCGCAAATCGCTATACATACAGTATTGATGACGGGAAAAAGGCTGTTATACTCGTTTATAAAAACCGAATTATCGGCGGTCACATAACAAGCGGCGTATACGGAGAAGATTATCTGCCTTTGTTTTAGGCAGAAAGGAAGGTAAAATGGACAGACTTGATAAAATTTTGGTTTCTCAAAATGTCGGCAGTCGCAAAGAAGTACAAAAACTTATAAAAGACGGTGCAGTATGCGTAAACGGAGAATGTATCAAACAGCCGCAACACAAAGTAGATGCTGTGGCTGATGACATTACCGTCGGCGGACAACCTCTTTTGTACAGCAAATATGTTTACATAATGATGAATAAACCTGCCGGAGTTCTATCCGCAAGCAACGATAAAAGAGCGGAAACCGTAATAGACCTTTTGCCTGAGGAGTTTCAGCGCCCCGGCTTATTCCCGGCAGGCAGATTGGACAAGGATACCGAGGGACTTCTTGTTATTACAAATGACGGGGAATTTGCGCACAATATGCTTTCGCCGAAAAAACATGTCGAGAAAAAGTACATAGCACAGCTTGACGGTGAAATTACCGAAGAAATGATAAGTGATTTTGAAAACGGTATTGTATTTGCCGACGGAACACGCTGTATGCCGGCAAAACTTGAAATTTCCGGCGAAAATCCGGATAAAAAGACCGCAATTGTAACGATTTGCGAGGGTAAATTCCACCAGGTAAAGAAAATGTTTGCGGTATGTGGAAAAAATGTTGTGCACCTTAAACGAATATCAATCGGCGATTTGTATTTGGATAGCAATTTGCATATAGGAGAGACTAAAATGTTATCGGAATTAGACAAAATGTCAATCTTTATGGGCAATATGCACTAAAATCAGACAGTATTTTTTAACTAGTCGCTGAATTAAATAAAATAATGACTAAAATTTTAGTCAAAATCAGTATAGTAAAAAAACAGCAAAAGTGATATATTATTAACTGTAATAAAGCAAAACAGTATTTTCTTTGATATAGATTTTCGGATTTTTGCTTCATCGGATTATTGGAGGTTTATAAAAATGGCAAATGTATCTTTAAGACACATCTATAAAATCTATGACGGTGGCGTTACAGCCGTAACAGATTTTAACCTTGAAATTGCAGACAAGGAATTTATTATTCTCGTTGGACCGTCAGGTTGCGGTAAGTCAACTACACTTCGTATGATCGCAGGTCTTGAGGATATCTCAAAGGGTGAACTTTACATCGGCGATATGCTCGCTAACGATGTTGCACCTAAGGACAGAGATATTGCAATGGTATTCCAGAACTATGCTCTTTATCCGCATATGACTGTATATGATAATATGGCTTTCGGTCTTAAGCTCCGTAAAACTCCTAAGGACGAGATTAAGAGAAGAGTAGAAGAGGCAGCTCGTATCCTTGGTATTGAGCAGTATCTCGACAGAAAGCCAAAGGCTCTTTCAGGTGGTCAGAGACAGCGTGTTGCTCTTGGCCGTGCTATCGTTCGTGACCCTAAGGTATTCTTACTTGACGAGCCGCTTTCTAACCTTGACGCTAAGCTCCGTGCTCAGATGAGAACAGAGATTTCTAAGCTTTACCAGAGACTCGGTACAACATTCATCTATGTAACTCATGACCAGACAGAGGCTATGACAATGGGTACAAGAATTGTTGTTATGAAGGACGGCTTCATTCAGCAGGTTGATACTCCACAGCATCTCTATGACAAGCCATGCAATATGTTCGTAGCAGGCTTTATCGGTTCACCGCAGATGAACTTTATCGACGCTACACTTAAGAAGGTTGGTTCAGAGTATGCACTTTGCTTTGACAAGTATCAGATTATCGTTCCTTCTGAAAAGACAAAGGGCGGTGTGCTTGATCCATATGTAGGCAAGGAAGTTGTATTCGGTATTCGTCCTGAGCATGTTCACGATGAGCCTGAGTTCCTCGCTAAGTGCGCAAGCGACAACGGCGTTGTTGATTGTAATGTTGATGTTACAGAGCTTATGGGTGCTGAGATTTACCTTTATGTAAATATCGGCGGTATCCCTGTAACTGCAAGAGTTGAGCCTACTTCAACCGCTAAGCCGGGTGACAGCATTAAGGCTGCATTTGAGCTTGATAAGATCCACATCTTTGATAAAGAAACAGAGCGTACAATTATTAACTGATTTTAATATGTACTTATTTAAGGCGGAGCGCATTGTGCTCCGCCTTAGTTTGCTTTTAGAATTCTTGTTCTTTATCAAAATTGAGATAAATTATGGTTTAGCAAATTGATTTGCCAATTAATTATAAAAGTTTGGTCGACCTTTTCAAAGGTCGTGGGTGTGGGCAAAGCCCACAAATACTTTCCGTTTATGCAATCTGATAGCAAAACAGTGAGCTGTTTGGCGGCTTGAACACAACGACGAAAGCCTTTAAAAGCGATAGCAACAAGAAAGCCCTTCATTAAACAATAAATAAGCAAATTCTTTTCTAAAATGCTACCGCCTGTTTTTTCAAACTCGGTGCAAGCACGCAAACAGCCAAGCTGTTTGTGCCCAATAAATTGTAATATAGGAAAATATTATGGGCGCTGCCCAAACCCGCAATTTTTGAAAAATTGAGTAAACTTTTTTGCTTTTGGGAGGATAATTTAGCGTTAGCTAAATTTCAATGCCCGACCGACACTCCGCTAAACCATAATTTTCACGACTTCTGATGAAAAACGGTTTTTTATGGCAAATTACTAAAAAGCAAAGGTTAAATTTGTTTAATATTGTTATCAATTTTGTAACCTTTTGCCGATTATGCAAAATCTATAAAAAAAATAAAGAAATTTGAAAATAGAGGTTGATTTTTTTCTCGCTTTTGTGTAATATGTATATAAGAGATATATTGTATTTTAAATATATTAATTCATTAGGCTCTTATTATAAGAATTTTTGCTAAAAAGGCTTGTTTTGCAAAAATTACAGGTGTTATGCATTTTGTATATGTTTGCAGCTAAGGTCAAAGCAAAATACAGCCTGAATAATATGCTTACAATTATATGAATATTTGCTTAGAAAAAGAGGTAAATAAAATGTCAAACAGATTATTCCAGGGTATTGTTCACCAGATGAAAGATGCAATTGACAGAACAATAGGCGTTATTGACGAAACTTCTGTTGTTATAGCTTGTTCAGAGCTCGGCAAAATCGGTGAGGTAAACGAAAGCGTAAATTCAGAAACCTTAAGTTCAACAGCTCCTTTTGTAATCAACGGCTATACATATAAGTCATTTGGCAGCAACGCTAAGTATGATTACGCTGTATTTGTACAGGGTACAGATGAGTATGCTCAGAAGTACGCACAGCTACTTTCTGTTTCTTTTGCAAGCATTAAGCAGTATTATGACGAGAAATATGACCGTTCAAACTTTATTAAGAATGTAATTCTCGACAACATTCTTCCGGGCGATATCTATCTTAAGGCAAGAGAACTTCACTTTAACAGCGAAGTTTCAAGAGTTTGTCTTCTTATCAAAATCGTTTCAAAAACAGATGTTTCTGCATACGATATTATTCAGAATCTTTTCCCGGACAAGTCAAAGGACTTTGTTATCAATATTAATGAGTACGAAATTGCACTCGTAAAAGAGATTAAGGCGGATACAGAGAGCCGTGACCTTGAAAAGCTTGCAAGCTCTATTTCAGACACACTTTCAAGTGAATTCTACACCCACTGCGTTGTAGGTATAGGTACAACGGTAACAGGTATTAAGGACCTTGCCCGTTCATTTAAAGAAGCACAGAGCGCACTTGAGGTTGCAAAGGTATTTGATACAGAGCGTACAATAGTAAGCTATGATAACCTCGGTATTGCCCGTCTTATTTATCAGCTTCCAACAACTCTTTGTGAAATGTTCTTAAAGGAAGTTTTCAAGCGTGGTTCAATCGAGAGCCTCGACCAGGAAACACTTTTTACAATTCAGCGTTTCTTTGAAAACAACCTCAATGTTTCTGAAACATCAAGAAAACTTTTTGTTCACAGAAATACACTTGTTTACAGACTTGAAAAAATTAAGAAACTTACAGGTCTTGACCTTCGTGAATTTGAGGACGCTATCGTATTTAAGGTAGCTCTTATGGTTAAAAAATACCTTAACGCAAGTCCTGCAAAGTATTGATTGAGTGAATTTAATATGGCTCTGCACTGCCGATTTTTCGGTAGCGCAGGCCATTTTGACTTTTTAGAATTAACTTGTCAAAATATTACAAAATATTGTATTATATAACGCAAAATATACAGAATAAGTGTGTATTTTGTAATAAAGGTGAAATTTATGATAGATTTTAACAATGTATCTAAAACCTATCCGAATGGCACTCATGCGCTTTATGATGTTTCTATACATATAGACAAGGGCGAGTTTGCTTTTATAGTAGGTGCGTCCGGAGCAGGTAAAAGTACGTTTTTAAAACTGATTATGCACGAGGAAAGTCCGTCGTCGGGCGAAATAATCGTGAATAATCTTAATATAACAAAAATGCGTCGCAGAAAAGTTCCGTATCTTCGTCGTCATATGGGTATTGTATTTCAGGACTTCAGACTTATAGATAAGATGAATGTCTTTGACAATGTAGCTTTTGCAATGAGAGCAATCGGTGCGAGCGCATCATCAATTAAAAAACGAGTTCCGTACATTCTTGAGCTTGTCGGACTAAAAAATAAAATGAAAAACAAGCCAAGTGAGCTTTCGGGCGGTGAGCAGCAGCGTGTCAGCCTTGCAAGAGCATTGGTAAATAATCCTGAAATTATCATTGCCGATGAGCCGACAGGTAATGTTGACCCTGAAATGTCACATGATATTATTCAACTTTTGAGTGAAATTAACGATATGGGTACAACTGTACTTGTTGTTACTCACGAACACGAACTTGTAAGACAGTTTAACAAGCGTGTAATTGTAATTGACCACGGCAGAGTAAAGAGCGACACTAAAAATCCCGAAGCTGCACTTGCATATGATGCGCAGTATGAGGATATTGACGAAATTATTGAGGGTATTGCCCTTAACAAAGAAACAAAAGAAAACTTTGTTGACAATGATGTCGTTCCAGACTAAAAAGAAAGGAACATAATATGAGTGGCTTTGGCTATTTAATAAGAGAAGGTTTCAGAAGTATATGGAGCAACCGAATTATGAGTATTGCTTCGATATGCGTTCTTGTAAGCTGTCTTGTGCTTACAGGTGCGGCTGAACTTATTTCGGTAAACATAGAAAAGGAAGTTGACTCTGTGGGAAAAACCAATGAAACAACCGTTTACATCAAGGACGGAGCATCTGACCTTGAGGCGGTTTACATTGGCAAAAACCTTGAGAAACTTGATAATATTACCTCTGTAAGATTTTACCCGAAGGAAGATGCAATCAACGAATTTAAAGATTCACTTCCTGAAGCCGTATTTGAAAATGTAAACGGCGACAACAACCCGTTGCCAGATGCATATATAATTGCAATGGACGATTTGTCAAAGTACGACCAAACTATTGACGCAATTTTAAAGGTTGACGGTGTTGATTCTATCAACAACCGCAGTGAGCTTGCGAGAAAACTTACCGATATAAGCAATCTTGTGAGCTACATAAGTCTTGCGATAGTTGTTGCACTTACGATTATTTCTCTGTTTATCATTGCAAATACAATCAGAACAACAATGTATTCAAGACGATTTGAGATAAGTATTATGAAGTCTGTCGGCGCAACCAATGCTTTTGTTCGACTGCCGTTTGTAGTCGAGGGTATGGTTCTCGGTTTTATTTCAGCCATTATCGGTACAGGTGTACTTTATGTGGTATATGAAGGCGTAATGTCGGCAGTAAATTCATTTGTAAAAATTTCCACTATTCCGTTCTCGGATGTTTATCTGCAGGTTGGCGGTATATTTATTGTTGCAGGTGTGGTTATCGGTGCATTCGGCAGCTTTATTTCAATGCGTAAGTATCTGAAGATGGAAGGAAACGAAATTCTCGGCTGGTAATAACAAAGGAGTATATTTGATGAAAATAACTAAAAGAAAATTCAAAGCTGTGCTTTGTGCTATTCTCAGCGTTTGTGTTCTTACTTTTTCGGTTTATCCTGTATTTGCCGCAGAACAGGAATCAACAGAGGCAGTTACGGAAGAAACGCAGGCAACCACAATTGACCCGAACGATATAGACGCTCTTGAAAGCAGAAGACAGGAACTTCAGGCGCAGAGCGATAAATATCAGCAGATTCTTGAAAAAACAAAAGAAAATATTGCAGATCAGGAAGAATATGTTAAGGCGCTTGTAAGCAAGGTGCAGGTTCTCGATGATAAAATCGAACTCAGCCATCAGAGCATTAATGAGCTTAACGGCAAAATTCAGGACAAACAGGCAGCGATTGACGATGCAAATAAGAAAATTGAAGATCAGATGAATACACTTCGCAACAGACTCAGAAATATTTATATGGCAGGCAATACAACTGACCTTGAAATTATTTTCGGAGCAAAGAGCTTTTCTGATTTTCTTGATAAAATGGAGCTTGTAGAGGCACTCTCTGATTACGATAATAATCTTATCAATTCAATTAAGGGCGACCTTGAGAATATTTCTAAAGAAAAGGCAGAACTTGAAAAGGATATGGATTCACTCGAGGCAGAAGAGGCAAGCCTTGAAAGCGACCAGCAGGAGCTTAACAAAATTCTTGAAGAGAATAAAGAACTTTTGGCAGGACTTTATAAGACAAGCGATAAGGCGACAAGCGAAATCCAGAACGGCGCACTTGAAAGTGATGATATAGAAAAGGCTATTTCTAATTATTACGCTGAAAAGGCAAGACTTGAGGCAGAGCGTGCCGAGCAGGAAAGAAATAATAATTCAAACAGCGGTGGCTCATCAAGCGGTACTATTCACGGTGACCTTGACATTTCTCCGTCGGGTTTTGTATGGCCGTGCCCGGGCTATTACTATCTTACTTCCGAATGGAACGAGGACAGAGGCTCTTATAACCACGGTGCAATTGATATAGCAGACTCAGGAATTATGGGAGCGGATGTTGTTGCCGCAAAAGAAGGCGTAGTAATTGATTCTTACAACGGTTGTTATCACAACTGGGGTAAAGACGGTTCATGCGGTTGCGGCGGCGGTTACGGCAACTATGTAATGATTGCTCATGACGGCGGTAAGATGACTGTTTACGGTCATCTCTCCACAACTATGGTTTATACGGGTCAGCATGTATATCAGGGACAAGTTATCGGCTTTGTAGGTTCTACAGGTCATTCAACAGGTGCCCACCTTCACTTTGAAACAAGATTGAACGGTGTAAAATATAACCCAATGACAGAATATCAATCATAATTAATAATTAAAATTAATCCCTTTGCATATACTTTATAAAAAGTTATGCGGAGGGATTTTTTATGCTTACGGCACTGACTGTTAAAAAGCACGAACGAAGAAAAGGAATGAAAGGTTTAGTTGACAGACTTAAGCGTGACAGAGCGGTAGTACAGGTGAAAAGAGCAAGAGGTGTGTACCTTAAACAAATTACATACATTTCATACGGAAGAAAACCGAGATTTGAAAAACTCGAAAAAATAATCGGCGACAGTAAAAACAGAATAATCTGTTCGCCTAAAATAGATTTCCACGATGAGTGTGGTTTTCGCAGATTTGAAAATTCGGATTTCACGGCAAGACTTTGTACCAATCTTGCAATATGCCTGCTTTCTATGTGTGATTTTGCGGAAAAATTAAAAATCGGCATATATGATCCCGACGGCAGGGACAGTGAATTTTTAAAGTATGTGATGAAATATTCCTCTGATGTTACCGTTGTTACAAATTCTCCCGATGTATATTACGATGAAAACGAACTGATAATGGAGAATATGGGAGCTTGCGCAACTGTTACAAAACGAACGGAGGAGCTTGAACTCTGTCAACTCATAATTGCTCCACGCACAATAGAAAATACTTTTTCGTCAAATGACAAAACATTGATATTGACAAACGGCAGACCGAAAGCGGAGGTTTTAGGCGAGATTTACTATAAGTATTACTTTAAAATGCCTAACGGCTTTGACAGAATAAAGCCGCAGGAGATTGAAACGGAGTATTTTTGTTCTGCACTGTATTCACTCGGAAGACAGTACAGTTTAGGCTCGATAGTGCCGACAATGTGCAGTAATTTTTCAACAAGTCAAACTGTAAAATCCTTATATGCGCAGTTTGAAAAAATAAACAAAACCGATGATTAGGGGAGGCTTGTCTCACTTTTTCCGTATATGTGCTTTGCTGCCAATATTTTGCATTTTGCTTGACATTGGCGTTAAAAAATTTTATAATTAAAAAGTATGTAAGAATTCTACAGATTTCATTTTTCTGATTGAAAGGACGATGTATAATGGCAGCAAAACAAATTATGCTTACAGCAGAAGACGTTAAAAAATACGAGGAAGAACTCGAATTCTTAAAAACCGAAAAACGAAAAGAAATTGCAGAGAAAATCAAGGTTGCCCGTTCTTACGGTGACCTTTCCGAGAACAGTGAATATGATGACGCTAAAAACGAGCAGGCTATGCTTGAGGCTCGTATTGCTACTGTTGAGGTTACTCTTAAAAATGCCGTTATCATTGATGAGAGCAACATCTCAAACGAGCATGTTCACCTTACTTCTGTTGTAAAGGTTGAGTATGTTTCAAACGGCAGACAGGTATCTTTCAAAATCTTAGGTTCAGGTTCAAACGGAATTAACCCGAGAGAGGGCGTTATTTCTGATGAATCACCAATCGGTAAAGCTCTTATGGAGAGAAGCGTAGGCGATGTAGTTGAGGTTGAAACTCCTGCCGGCGTTCAGGGACTTAAGATTTTAGAGATTTCAAAGTAAGCAGTGTTGAAAGGAAATATAAATAATGAGTGAGAAGAATCAGTCACAGAATACTGAAAATCTCGGTGAGCTTTTAAAGATTCGCCGTGAAAAGCTTGCGGCTTTACAGGAGGCAGGCAAGAATCCGTTTGAAATAACAAAGTACGATGTTACACACCACAGTTCAGATGTTAAAGAAAACTTTGAAGAGCTTGAGGGCAAGTCGGTTTCTTTGGCAGGCAGAATTATGTCAAAGCGTGTTATGGGTAAGGCTTCTTTCTGCCATATTCAGGACTTAAAGGGCACAATTCAGGTTTATGTGGCAAGAGATAATATCGGCGAAGACAGCTACAAAGATTTTAAGAAATACGATATAGGCGACATCGTTGGCATCAGCGGCGAAGTATTTAAGACAAAGACGGGCGAGATTTCAATTCACGCAACTTCTGTAACACTTCTTTCAAAGAGCCTTCAGATTCTACCCGAAAAATACCACGGCCTTACAAATACAGATACCCGTTACAGACAGCGTTATGTTGACCTCATTATGAACGAAGAGGTTAAGGATACATTTGTAAAGCGTTCAAAAATAATCAAAGAAATCCGTAACTTCCTTGATGAAAGAGAATTTATGGAAGTTGAAACCCCTATGCTTGTTGCAAATGCAGGCGGTGCGGCAGCAAGACCGTTTGAAACTCATTACAATGCACTTGACGAAGATGTAAAACTTCGTATTTCTCTTGAACTTTACCTTAAAAGACTTATTGTCGGCGGTCTTGAGAAAGTTTACGAAATCGGACGAGTATTTCGTAATGAGGGTGTAGACACAAGACACAACCCTGAATTTACACTTATGGAACTTTATCAGGCATACACCGATTACTACGGTATGATGGACCTTACAGAGAGTATGTTTAAATATCTCGCAGAAAAGGTATGCGGCAGTTCTGTAATAACATATAACGGCATTGAAATTGATTTCGGTAAGCCTTTTGAGAGAATTACAATGGTTGACTGCATTAAAAAATATGCGGGAATTGACTTTGACGAAGTAAAGACAGACGAAGAGGCTAAGGCTCTTGCAAGAGAGAAGAACATTGAATTTGAAGAACGCCATACAAAGGGCGATATCGTAAACCTTTTCTTTGAAGAGTTCTGCGAAAAGAATCTTATCCAGCCTACATTTGTTATGGATCATCCGCTTGCTATTTCTCCTCTTACAAAGAAAAAGCCTGATGACCCTGAAAAGGTAGAGAGATTTGAGCTCTTTATCAATACTTGGGAAATGTGTAACGCTTACTCCGAGCTTAACGACCCTATCGACCAGAGAGAAAGATTTGCTAAGCAGGAAGAGGCTTTTGCAAACGGTGACGAAGAGGCAAACCACACAGACGAGGACTTCCTCAATGCGCTTTCTATCGGTATGCCACCGACAGGCGGTATCGGATACGGCATTGACAGACTTGTTATGCTCCTCACAGATTCACCTGCAATCAGAGATGTATTGTTGTTCCCAACAATGAAATCTTTAGACAGCGACAATAAAAAGTCTGCTGAAAAAGCACCCGAGGTTAAGGAAGAAGTAAAAGAAGAGGTTATCGATTTCTCTAAGGTTGAAATCGAGCCTATGTTCAAAGACTTTGTAGATTTTGACTCATTCAGCAAGTGTGATTTCCGTGCGGTAAAGGTAAAGGCTTGCGAGGCTGTTAAAAAGTCAAAGAAACTCTTACAGTTTACTCTTGATGACGGAACAGGCACAGACAGAACCATTTTAAGCGGTATTCACGCTTATTATGAGCCGGAAGAGTTAGTCGGCAAGACACTTGTGGCAATCACAAATCTTCCACCGAGAGCAATGATGGGTATTGACTCTTGCGGTATGCTCCTTTCTGCCGTTCATACAGAAGAGGGTGAGGAAAAACTCCACCTCTTAATGGTAGATAACCATATCCCGGCAGGTGCAAAATTGTATTAAGAGAACACGCTTGGTAAAATTGGGGGAGGATGGAGTTGTACAATTCTATTCTCCCTTAATTTATATAATTGAGGAGGAAAATATGGCTTATTTTGACAAAAAACATCAAGCAGTAATTACTAATTTTGATTCAAAATGGGACGGATTAAATACTATTGAGCATTTAGCGAAAACATACGAGATTTATGATATAGCTCAAGATAATAATTTAAAGTTATTACAGACACTAGTATATTTCGACCTAAAAAATCAATCTGGAAGAGAAGGAAGCGATGCTATTGATAGATATGGTCATGAATGGGAGTTGAAAACAGCAAATGAAAATTTAGTTACAGGATTTAGTACAAATCACCATACTAATCATGAAAGAATTGCGCAGTTTAGAAAAGAGAGATGGTTGTTTTCTGTTTATAGAGGAATTGAGCTTCAAGAAGTTTATGCAATGTCTCCTAAAACTTTGGAACCATATTTTACAGATTGGACAAATAAAGTAAATGCTAAAGAAGCACAGGGCATGGATAATGCTCATATTAATAACCCTAAAATTCCATTGAAATTCGTTCGCGAAAAAGGACAAAAGGTGTATCCAGTCGATACAACCAATCCAATTGACCCAGCAAAATTTCTAAAAACAATATAAAAAAGTAACAGGCTGCTCATTCATAGTTGTTTAACAGCCTGTTACTTTTTTATTAAACCGTTACATTCTTACCAGAAATGATTTTATCGTAAAAGTCTTTTGCTTGGTCTATATTGTTACAAAATCTAAATACACTGCTCGCAGCATAATCCTGACTAATATCAAAACTTACCCAGCGTCTTCCTAAATCTTCGGCTACCTTACCTGTTGTATTGCTTCCACCAAAAATGTCAACTACTAAATCACCTTCATCAGTAAGAAAATTAACCCAAAATTCGACTAACTTATATGGATACCTTGCTGGGTGTGCTTTGATTTTTAGTTGTTTACAAAAGCGCTGATAACTATCATTGCTTGAGCTGTTTGAATATGAGAGAAGATTACTGGCGATAGCTCCTCCGTTGTCTTTTTGCCAACTTTTTATAGTAAGGACATTTCCACTTGGTCTTGTAACTTGCTCACCTTTAATAAATGATTCGGGTTTATCAATTAATTTCTGCATTCTAGAGCTATAAGGAACAAGAACTTTTTTGTTGTCTGCTTTGCATCTTCCGTCCTCTTTTTTAGTGAACCACATATTCATATTTACGGAATTTTTCAATCTAATTTTTTCAATATTTACATATTGAATAGGGAGCGGAAGAGCACTTGTATTGTTCCAGTAAACAGTCTGGCATAGATTATAATTTAATTCCTTGACCATTCTAATCAAAAACTCATAGGGATATAAACTTTCGACTGCACGACCTTTCTCGTATGCAGACCTAATATCAATGACAATCGATCCGTTAGGCGCAAGCTTATTATAAGCCTTCTTTGCAAATTGAAGAAGCCAATCTACATATTCGTCTTGAGATACTTCATTAAAGTTGGTATATTTCTTTTTTCGTTGATTGCTGAAAGGGGGAGAAGTAACAATCAAGTTTATACTGTTATCATCAAGAGAATTTAAACCATCTAAACTACTCTCACATGTATATCTTCCTAATTTTGTGGTGTATCCTGCCATTATTTAACCTCACTTAAATGTTCTATTATTTCATTAATATCGCAATTGAAGTAATTACATATTCTGTCTAATACATCTAAAGAAACCTGCTCATTTCTAGCCATTTTATCCATGGTTGATTTTGAAATGCCAGTAGCTTCCATTAATTGTTTCTTTGTCATCTCCTTGTCAATAAGAAGTTTCCATAAGGGTTTGTAATTAAATGCCATATTATCTACCTCCATATATAAATGTTAAAGCAAAAGTAGTGAGATGTCAATACTTTTGTATTACATATTAATTGATAAGATAATTTTCAAATAGATGTATAAAATATTTGCTAAGATTTTCTTTTTGGATATCTAATATTAGTGCCTGCTATTTTTAATTACATTTTTACAAATTATGCTTAAATAGGATACATATTGCGAATAACGGTACATTAAGAACCATTACCGCTTGATTACCATTAATTCAAATCTGTTTTATTCTGCCAATGGCATTTAAATTATGGCGATAGCGAACCCTTGACAGAATAGGGCAGATTTGATATCTCATAAACTAAGGTAATGGTTCAGTATGAAAAGAAAAAAAAGTATCGTTATATCAGAGCGGATACATTGTTTAATCATCAAATGGAACATTTACTGCGGGAGAGGAAAGGGAGGTAATTAAGATATTAAAAAGTTTTAAGGCAGTAGAATAAGACACAGTAAAAGTTATACAGAGGACTTGGAAGACTATAAACCTTGCAAGTCTTTTTGCTTGTATCGGCAATAAAAATAAACCACCTGCTATGCAGGTGTGTTCCCAGAAAGCTTTAGCTTCAAGAAAAAACCTCCATGTTATAATGAGTTTAAGGTTCGCCAACCAAATTCAATATAACAAGGAGGTATACGAATGGATAACAACAGTTTATCACACACAAAATGGACATGCAAATATCATATAGTATTTGCACCAAAGTTCAGAAGAAAGGTTATATACAAGCAAATAAGAGCAGATATAGGTCACATATTGAGTGAATTATGTAAAAGAAAAGAGTTCTTTGATGATATTCGAAAGATATGCAAATTTGAAGTATAAGTATGGCAATAGATATTTCTGGTGCAGAGGATATTATGTCGATACAGTAGGTAAGAATGCAAAGAAAATTGAAGAGTATGTAAAAAATCAGATGCAGGAAGATCTGGAATATGATCAGATGTCACTGAAGGAATACATCGACCCGTTTACGGGTGAGCCGGTAAATAAGGCATAAGCTAAAGCCCTTTAGGGCTTGCCTGTGGTAGCTATGCATGTGGCGAATCTTCAATGGCTCTTTAGAGCCGGCTAGTATCACAGGCTTATAGCCGCAGAGCAAACCACCAGATGAGCTGGTGGTCATGATTATTCTTATTTTTCAATATATTTCTCTAGCATATGAACAAAAAGTTGTCCGATTTTCTCTTTTTGAATATCTATTTTTTCTTTCGCAATGTTGCCGATAATAAGGCTTTGACTTGGTTTATTTCAGGCAATGAATATCAGGCACATTATTATCTCCCGATGGAAGTAGAAGTAAAAGGCGACGATAAATATTCGTTTGTCAGAACTTATAAACCTATGAATGGCGAAACGGATAATATCGCAATCCTTAATTGGAACGGCGGATATTCATTTATAGTAAATAATTCCGATTGTGCGTCGGTTAAAATTACAGGGGAAAACGGTATTTATGAAGAAAAAGTAAAAGAAGTTCCTTATGTGTTTTATTATCCGTCAATTCCGTCGCAGTATGTTTTTCTTGATTCCGACGGAAATGAATTAAGTTAATAATTTTACTAAAAAACAGCTTTTTGAGATATGTATTATGTATTTCTCAAGAAGCTGTTTGTATTTGAAAGAAAATTTTTGCACAGTACTGTTTTTTGTATACCTTATATGTTATTATTAAAACATATAAATTACGAACGGCAGGTGACTTTTGATGTATTTGGACACTTTTACATTACCGATTGATTTTGAAGAACCGATGATTCAAAAACAATGTGAACGCAACGGCGGTATTTACGGTTATATAGATAACACATACCCGTGCAGAATGTTCGGAAATCGTGAACTTTATGAGATTTCATTTAAAAATGTAACAATTTTTTACGGCGGCAACGGTTCGGGAAAAAGCACACTTTTAAATCTTATTGCTCAAAAACTTGAGCTAAACCGCATCGCTCCGTTTAATTCAAGCGAATTATTTGATGAATATGTAAAAAATTGTGAGTATTCTCTCGGCTACGATGATGAGGGGTTCAAGCACAAAATACCTGACGGCAGTCGTATTATAACAAGCGATGATATTTTTGATTATATGCTCACTATTCGTACAAATAATGACGAAATTTCCGAGAAAAAGGACATTGCCCGTGATGAGTACGGTGCTTTAAAGTATGGCAAAAGTATAAGGTTCAGCGGAATGGACGATTACGAGCAGTTTAAAATGCAGGTTATGTCACGCAGGAAATCGGTGTCACGCAGAAAGTTTATAGAAAAAACTGCGGGCAAGGAAACCGAACTTTTCAGCAACGGAGAAACTGCTCTGAAATACTTTAAAACAAAGCTGAAAAACGACAAGTTGTATTGCCTTGACGAACCCGAAAACAGTATGTCGGCAAAAATGCAGTTGAAACTTGTAAAAATGCTTGAAGAACTGACCCGATATTGCGGCTGTCAATTGATAATTGCCACACACTCGCCGTTTTTACTTGCTATGGACAATGCAAAAATTTATGACCTCGACTCAAACCCGGTTGAAGTAAAAGATTGGTGGGAACTTGAAAATACAAAGATTTACTATGAATTTTTCAAAAAACACAGCAATCTTTTTGAAAATGATATATAAATAAACAAATATAATCTTTTGTATATTCGTGTTCTGAATAATAAAAATTTTCCCATAAACCTCTTGATTTTTGCGGTCAAGGGGTTTATACTATGTAAAATTTATCTATGCGGAAAGGGATTTGTAAATGAGAATTGAAAAAATAAAATCTCCGTTTGACAATTTAATGCTCGAAGTTGCTGTTTCAGAAACGAAAACACAGCCAAAGGCTATAGTTCAGTTTTCACACGGAATGTGCGAGCATAAAGAACGATATTTTGAATTTATGAATTACCTTAATGATAACGGCTATGTATGCGTTATTCACGACCACAGAGGTCACGGCGCAAGTGTGATAAACGAGGGAGAATTCGGCAATTTTTATACAGAGGACATCAGTGCCGTTATAGATGATATGCACGCTGTAACCAAATATATAAAGAAAAATTATCCGAATCTGCCGTTATATATTTTCAGCCACAGTATGGGCACACTTGTTGCACGAAATTATATGAAAAAGTATGAAAAGGAAATTGACAAAATTGTTCTTTGCGGCCCGCCTACCCATAACGGCAATGCAAGTTTCGGGCTTTTTCTTTCAAAAATTTTAAAACCTTTTTACAAAGAGCAGGCGCCCAATAAATTGCTGAACAACGGAACTTTTATCGGATACAACGAAAAGAATGCCGAACCTAATTCTTGGATAACGGAAAATAAAGACAATGTCAGAGCGTATAACGAGGACGAGCTTTGCGGTTTTGTGTTTACCACAAACGGTTTTATAAATCTGTTTAAACTGCAATTAAGCGCATTTGATTCGGATGATTGGGAAGTTTATAATAAAAGATTACCGATTTTTGTAATAGCAGGTGAAAATGACCCTGTTATTCAGTCAAAAAAGAAATTTAACGCACTTATAGTTTTCTTAAAAGAACTCGGCTATGCAAACATCAGCCAAAAACTGTATAAAAACAATCGTCACGAAATTCTTAACGAGAAAAATAAATCGGATATTTACAAGGATATTCTGAATTTTTACGAAAATTGAAAAAATGTATTGACATATTATTTTTGCAATGTTAATATACTGATAATATTTAGACAAAAGCATTGATAAGGAGGAGTACTTACTTTTTGACTCTGCAGAGAGGGAATGGTCGGTGAAAATTCCCGTGGCGGAAGTAAGGAAGGTAGCCTTTGAGCTTTGAACCGAACAAAGTTATTTTCAGTAGGCTTCAACGGCAGTTCCCACCGTTATAAGGGAGGCAATATCGGATAATTTGATTATCCCGCATTGTTTAAGTGCAGAAACTGTATTTCTGAATTTAGGTGGTACCACGGATTTTATTCGCCCTAAGCTTTTTGGCTTGGGGCTTTTTCTTTTGTCTGAATGTTAAATTTATTTTAGCGGAGGATGCAACTATGCAGACAAAAATTGATTTAAAAAAACTAAGGCTAAGACCGTACAAAAAATGTGACGCAAAATTTATTGTGAAGTGGAGCAAAGACGAAGTTGCTTTCAGAAAGTGGTGTTCTGACAGGTGGCAGACATATCCGATTACCGCCGAAGATATGAACAGAAAATACTGTGATAATAACGGCGACTGCATTGATGAGGATAATTTTTACCCTATGACATTAATTGATAACAACACTGTCGCAGGTCATCTCATTTTAAGATTTACAGATAAAGAACGAACAATATTACGCTTTGGATTTGTAATTACGGACGATTCTAAAAGAGGATTGGGATACGGAAAGGAAATGCTCAATCTTGCGCTGAAGTATTCGTTTGAAATATTGAAAGTCAATAAAATTACTCTCGGAGTTTTTGATAATAACCTTGCGGCTTATCATTGTTATAAATCCGTCGGATTTAAAGAAATTGAAAATGAAAACAAGGAAGAAAACTGCTTTTGCGGTGAAATATGGAGTGCTTCCGAAATGGAAATGACAAAAGATGATTATTTTAATAAAAGGTAAATTTATTGCACACCTATGAAAGAAGTAGTATAATAAATTTGTTGATTATTGCAAAAATATTAATTTTCGGAGTGATAGTTGTGAATATAAGAAGAGCAGAGGAAAAGGATATTCCACAGATTGAAGAATTGCTTTATCAGGTGCATAAGGTTCATTCGGACAAAAGACCTGATTTATTTATTCCGGGTTCAAAAAAATATACAACAAACGAATTAAAAGAAATTTTAGCGGATGACGAAAAGCCTGTTTATGTTGCAGACAATGACGGAGTAATTTTGGGATATGCCTTTTGTGTTTATCAAAGACATTGCACAAAATCAAGCAATTACACAAGTCTTTATATTGATGATTTATGTGTTTCCGAAAACTCAAGAGGTCTAAAAATCGGTACACGGCTTTATGAGTATGTACTTGATGTTGCCAAGGAAAACGGCTGTCATAATCTTACCCTTAATGTATGGGAATGTAACGAATCCGCCAAGAAGTTTTACGATAAATGCGGATTGAAAATTCAGAAATACGGTATGGAGCAGGTGCTTGATTAGTTATAAAGTTATTGAACAAAACTGTTGGTAAAGGTGAATTTTAGAAAGAAAACAATAGCTTAAGGTTCCAAGGTCACTGACCTTGGTCGTTTGGGGAAATGGGATACTTAAGGGAAAAGGGCATCGAAAGCCCTGTTCCCTTAAGCGTGCTTTCTTTTGGAGCTTTTCTTTTCACGCAAAAGAAAAGCGGAATCGGTAGGCATTTTAAATTAAGCAAATGCATATTAAAGGAAAAATACTTTAATCTATGATTTTAAATTATCTTACTCTGTTCCTTTATAAAATACAGGAAATGTTACTTACTAACTTGATTTTATGCACTTATTGTGCTAAGATTATATTACTAAACAGTTTTCACACCTGTTGTTTAGAATAAAGCTTATAGAGGTAAATCGGTGCGGTTTTGCATTGATTTATTAACAATTATAAAGTGAGGATAATAAAATGAAAAGTGATGTAATTAAGGTTGGCGTTAATGCCGCACCGCAGCGCTCACTTCTGAACGCTCTCGGTCTTACTGAAGAAGAAATGAAAAAACCTCTTATCGGTATTGTCAGCTCCAAGAACGATATTGTTCCGGGACATATGAATATAGACAAGATTGTTGACGCTGTAAAGCAGGGTGTTGCTCTTGCAGGCGGTGTTCCTATTGTTTTCCCTGCAATTGCTGTTTGTGACGGTATTGCTATGGGTCACGAGGGTATGAAGTATTCGCTTGTTACCCGTGAACTTATTGCCGACTCAACAGAGGCTATGGCAAAGGCTCATGCATTTGACGCTCTTGTTATGGTTCCTAACTGTGATAAGAATGTTCCGGGTCTTTTAATGGCTGCCGCAAGAATTAATGTTCCTACCGTTTTTGTAAGCGGCGGTCCAATGCTCGCAGGTCATGTAAAGGGTAAAAAGACAAGCCTTTCAAGTATGTTTGAGGCTGTTGGCGCTTACACGGCAAACAAAATTTCTGCAGAGGAACTTTGCGAGTTTGAGAACAAGGCTTGCCCGTCATGCGGTTCTTGTTCGGGTATGTACACGGCAAACAGTATGAACTGCCTTACAGAGGCTATCGGTATGGGCTTGCAGGGTAACGGTACAATTCCTGCCGTTTATTCAGAGAGAATCAAACTTGCTAAACACGCAGGTATGAAGGTTATGGAACTTCTCGAAAAGAATATCCGTCCGCTCGACATTATGACAGAAAAGGCATTTATGAATGCTCTTACAGTTGATATGGCTCTCGGTTGTTCAACAAATACAATGCTTCACCTTCCTGCTATCGCTAAAGAGGCAGGCGTTAAACTTAACCTTGATATTGCAAATGAAATCAGCGCAAAGACACCTAACCTTTGTCACCTTGCTCCTGCAGGTCATACATATATGGAAGACCTCAACGAGGCAGGCGGTGTTTACGCTGTTATGAACGAACTTACAAAACTCAATCTCCTTAACACAGACCTTATTACTGCAACAGGCAAGACAGTTGCCGAGAACATTGAAGGCTGCGAGATTAAGGATACAGATATTATTCGTCCAATCACAAATCCATACAGCACAACAGGCGGTATCGCTGTTCTTAAGGGCAACCTTGCTCCTGACGGTTGTGTTGTAAAGAGAAGTGCAGTTGCTCCTGAAATGTTACAGCACAAGGGCAGCGCAAGAGTATTTGACTGCGAGGAGGACGCTATTGAGGCAATTCACGCAGGCAATATTAAGCCTGGTGATGTTGTTGTTATCCGTTACGAAGGTCCTAAGGGTGGTCCGGGCATGAGAGAAATGCTTAATCCTACATCTGCTATTATGGGCAGCGGCCTCGGTCATTGTGTAGCTCTTATTACAGACGGCCGTTTTTCAGGCGCTACAAGAGGCGCTGCAATCGGTCATATTTCACCTGAGGCAGCAGTCGGCGGTCCTATCGCACTTGTTGAAGAGGGCGATACAATTGAAATCGACATCAACGCAAATACTATCAATTTACTTATTTCTGACGAAGAGTTTGCTAAGCGTAAAGCCGAATGGAAACCTCGTCAGCCAAAGATTACAACAGGCTACCTTGCCCGTTATGCAAAACTCGTAACATCAGGTGCACAGGGTGCAGTTCTTGAGTAATATTTAATTGGTGTAATTGCACAAAAAACCTTTCGGATTTTTATGTTTTAAACATTTAAATTTTATAAAATAAGCAATTTGCACAATTAACTCCTTGTCTTATTAGGCAAGGAGTTAATTTTTTAGCTTATCGTCAAATTTCTATTGTAAGATTTATACAAATATGCTATAATTGACAAGTAAGTTGATTACTAATTGTCGAAAACGCTTAAGATTTGAATATATATCCCGAAAGGAGTGTTTCTTTTGAAACAGTACAATGCTAAAAAAATATTAAACATTGCCCTTGCAGGTCACGGCGGATGCGGTAAAACATCTGTTGCCGAGAGTATGATATATCTTGCAAAGGCATCTGAAAGACTTGGTAATATTGCAGACGGTAATACCGTTCTTGATTATGACAGTGAGGAAATCAAGCGCCAGACTTCAATTTTAACCTCGGTTGCTCCCATTGAATGGAAAAATACCAAGATAAATATTATAGATACTCCCGGTTTGTTCGACTTTGAGGGCGGTGTAGCAGAGGGTATGCGTGCCGCCGATTCAGCACTTATCGTTGTATCGGGCAAAGACGGTGTAAATGTCGGTACCGAAAAGGCTGTTAAAGCTGCCACCAAGGCAGGCCTTACAAAGATTTTCTTCGTAAACGGTCTTTGTGACGAAAGCGCCAGATTCTACCGTGTATTTGAGAGTTTAAAGGCTACATTCGGCCCTACTGTTTGTCCTGTTGTTGTTCCGTACATTGTTGACGGTCAGGCAAATACATATGTAAATCTTTTTGATTATAAGGCTTATAAATATGATACAGACGGTTCTGTAGTGCAGACTCCGCTCCCTGATATGGGCGACAGACTTGAGGGCTTGCGTGAGGCTATTAAAGAGGCTGTTGCAGAAACAAGCGAGGAGCTGCTCGACAAGTTTATTATGGGTGAAGAATTTACTCCGGAAGAAATTATACTCGGCGTAAGCAAGGGTGTTAAAGACGGTACAATTTGCCCTGTATTCTGCGGTGATGCGCACAATACCTTTGCTTTTGATCAGCTTTTGAACAGCCTTGTATGGCTTGCTCCTACTGCTGCCGATAAGGGCGAAGAAATTGCAGTTGATGTTGACGGAGAGCCTGTTGAAATCAGCGTTAATGAAAATGCAGCGGCAGCCGCTGTCGTATTTAAGACAGTTGTTGATCCGTTTGTAGGTAAACTTTCTTATGTTAAGGTTGTATCGGGCAAGGTAAGTGCAGATACTCCGCTGGTAAATATGAGAACAGGCACTCAGGAGAGAATCGGCAAGGTTCTTACAGTGAAAGGCAAAAAACAGGTTGAAACAGATTATATAGGCGCAGGCGACATTGGCGCTATTCCGAAGCTTGCGTCAGTAAAAACAGGCGACACACTTTGCTCACCGCTCAGAAAAGTAGTGCTTGAGGGTATTGATTATCCTGTATCATCATATACAATGGCTATTTATCCTGTCACAAAGGGCGATGAAGACAAGGTAGCACAGGGACTTGCAAAGCTAAGCGAGGAAGACCCTACTATTAAATATGTAACAAACCACGAAACACACGAAATGCTTATTTCAGGCTTGGGCGAGCAGCATCTTGATGTTGTAATTTCAAAGTTAAAGTCAAAATTCAATGTAGAGGCGGTTCTTAAAAAGCAGAAAATCGCATATCGTGAAACTATCAGGAAAAAAGTTTCGGCACAGGGCAGATATAAAAAGCAGTCAGGCGGTCACGGTCAGTTCGGCGATGTTTGGATTGAGTTTGAGCCTTGCGAGAGCGAAGGTCTTGAATTTGCAGAAAGAGTTGTCGGCGGCGCAGTTCCTAAAAACTTCTTCCCGGCAGTAGAAAAGGGTTTGCGTGATTCCATTAAAAAAGGTGTGCTTGCAGGTTATCCGATGGTAGGTATCAGAGCTACACTTTATGACGGTTCGTATCATCCTGTTGACTCTTCGGAAATGTCGTTTAAAACTGCCGCAAGTATGGCGTATAAAAACGGTATTCCAAACGCATCTCCTACACTTCTTGAGCCGATCGGCTCTCTTAAGGTTACATTGCCCGACTCAAATATGGGTGATGTAATGGGTGAAGTAAACAAGCGCAGAGGCAGAGTGCTCGGTATGACTCCTGCCGAGGACAGCGGTATGCAGATTGTTGAGGGCGAAGTTCCTATGGCAGAGATGGATAATTTCGCAACCTATCTTCGTCAGGTTACGCAGGGCAGAGGAAGTTATGAATTTGCTTTTGCAAGATATGAAGACGCTCCGGCAAATGTTGCTCAAAAGATAATTGAAAAAGCTAAGGCTGACGCTGAATAAGCAAAATAACTTTATAATTTTATCAAATCCCGTTGCATTTCTTTGCAATGGGATTTGTTTCTCTTGACTAACTTTGATGTGCTGTGCTAAATTATTGTTAATGCCATTATATGGTGTAGTTTATTTGTTAAGTGGTGTTTTTAGTTGTTGGATTTAGTGCTTTCAAAGTTTATAAAAAATTATGATGACATAAAAAATCCGCAGGTGCGTTCGGCTTGCGGTAATTTTTCGGGTGTAGTCGGAATAATACTGAATCTCATTTTGTTCAGTGCAAAGCTTTTGTCGGGGATACTCACCGCCTCAATTTCGGTAACGGCAGATGCGTTTAATAACCTGTCAGACGCAGGCAGTTCGGTTGTAACATTCTTGGGATTTAAACTTGCCAACAGACCTGCCGATGAAGAACATCCCTACGGTCACGGCAGATATGAATATGTGGCGGGTTTGGGAATATCGTGTGCAATTATCCTTGTGGGTGTGGAACTTTTGAAATCGTCAATTGAAAAAATTATTAATCCCGAAGAAAGCACAGCAATTACTTTGTTGTCGGTATGTATTCTTATCGGCTCAATCTGTGTAAAGCTGTGGATGTTTTTCTTCAACAGGGCAATGTCAAAAAAGATTTCTTCGTCTGCTCTTAAGGCAACGGCAATGGATTCTCTCACCGACTGTATTGCTACTTCGGTAGTTTTAATAGGTTTGGGCATATCTGCCGTAACAGGCGTGAATATCGACGGTTGGCTCGGTTGTGCCGTAGCCGGATTTATTCTTTATACGGGTATAAGCACTTTTAAGGAAAGTCTTTCACCTTTGCTCGGAAATACTCCCGACCCGGAATTTATAGACGAAATCAGAGAAATTGTGCTTTCTACCGAACTTATAACGGGTATTCACGATTTGCTCATTCACGATTACGGTCCGGGAAGATGTATAATTTCTTTCCATGCGGAAGTCCCTTACGATGTCGATATTTTAAAGGCACACGATGTAATCGACAGACTTGAAAGAAAAATACAGGAAAAGTATAATTGCGTGGTTACTATTCATATGGACCCAATTGCGGTTTCCGATGAATATACTATTGAATTAAAAGAAAAGATAAACGAGTCGCTTGACAGTATTGACAGCGCACTCAGCCTGCACGATTTCAGAATTGTAAAGGGAGAAGAACATCAGCGTGTACTTTTTGACCTTGTGGTTCCGCCTGAATGTAAATTAAAAGAAACAGATGCGTTAAATGCCGTGAAAGAAAAAATATCGCAGATTGATGAAAAACTTATCCCGATAATACATATTGATAAAATCTGCCTTGAATGTGGCGGAAATATTAAATTATGATTTAGCAAAACACTTTATTAATCGATTATAAAGGTTTGGCTAAAACCGTGCGTTAAATCGCAAAACTTACTGATAAAAGCAATCAAGCTGTTTGATAAAGCGGCCCGATTGCTTTTTGTTTTGATTTTATGTCAGTGTTTAATTATAAGAACAATATACAATATATTGTGGCGATATAAACAAACGGTCACATATTATAGAAAATTTTTGTAATATTCTAATTTGTAATTATCCTAAAAAAATTGCTCAAATTAAACAAATAAAAAAATCTGTTTTTGTCAGTTTGACGATTGAATTAAACGCCTCTTTATGATAGAATAAAACTTGTGTTCGGCAATACATATACCACAATATATAGTGAAAATTATAAAAGTAACACTAAATATAGATATATATAGGAGTTATAAATACGGAGGAAGAGAAATGATAACAAAAATTATTAAGCGTGACGGACGAGAAGCGAATTTTGACACAGAAAAAATAACACAAGCCATTTATAAGGCTGCACAGGCCATCGGCGGTAACGATTATGATGCCGCAAAAGCACTTTCGGTACAGGTAAGAGATTTACTTGAGAAAAAGTGCGGAGATAAGGCTCCTACAGTTGAGCAGGTACAGGACGCTGTTGAAAAGGTACTTATTGAAAACGGTCATGCAAGAACTGCAAAGGAATATATACTTTACCGTGCAGAGCGTACAAGAGTGCGTGAAATGAACACAAAGCTCATGAAGATTTATGAGGACCTTACTTTTAAATCAGCTAAAGATAACGATGTTAAGCGTGAGAACGCAAACATTGACGGTGATACTGCAATGGGTACAATGCTCAAGTACGGTTCAGAGGGCGCAAAACAGTTCAATGAAATGTACATTCTCGACCCTAAGTATTCTAAGGCTCATCGTGACGGTGATATTCATATTCACGATCTTGATTTCTTTACACTTACCACAACTTGTTGCCAGATTGACCTTGTAAGCCTTTTTAAAGGCGGTTTTTCAACGGGTCACGGCTATTTGAGAGAACCTAATGACATTGCGTCATATTCGGCACTTGCATGTATTGCAATTCAGTCTAACCAGAATGACCAGCACGGCGGACAGAGTGTTCCTAACTTTGATTACTCAATGGCTCCGGGCGTTAAGAAAACATACAGAAAGCGTTACAGAATCAATCTTGAAAGAGCAATTGAACTTTTGACAGATGCCGAAGATCCTGACGCTACAGTAAAAGAAATCTGCGAAAAGGCAGAGGAGGCAAGCGGCGAATGGCCGACACTCGAAAATCAGACTCCTAATTATAAAAAGGAGGAGCTTGCACTTCTTAAAGAAAAGTTTGAAGACAGAGTTGCCGAGAAAATTCAGCGTTTTGCGTTTAAACATGCCGAGGCTGAAACAGATAAGGCTACTTTCCAGGCTATGGAGGCACTTATCCACAACCTTAACACAATGCATTCAAGAGCAGGCGCACAGATTCCGTTCAGCTCACTTAACTACGGTACAGATACTTCTCCGGAGGGCAGACTTGTTATGAAGAACCTCCTTTACGCTACGGAAAGAGGTCTTGGCAACGGTGAAACACCTATTTTCCCAATTCAGATTTTCAAGGTAAAAGAGGGCGTAAACTACAATCCGGAGGATAAGAACTACGATTTGTACAAACTTTCAATGAGAGTTTCCGCAAAAAGACTTTTCCCTAACTTCTCATTTATCGACGCACCGTACAATCTCCAATATTACAAGCCCGGTCATCCTGAAACAGAGGTTGCATATATGGGTTGCCGTACACGAGTTATGGGCAATGTTTACGATCCTGACAGAGAGATTACATACGGCAGAGGAAACCTTAGCTTTACTTCAATTAACCTTCCAAGACTTGCAATTCTTTCAAATAAAAATATTGATTTCTTCTTTGAACAGCTTGACAGAATGTGCGATCTCGTTGTAGGTCAGCTTCTTGAGCGTTTTGAAATTCAGTGTCAGAAACTTGTCAGAAACTATCCTTTCCTTATGGGTCAGGGTATTTGGCTTGACAGCGACAAGCTTACTCCTAACGATTCTGTAAGAGATGTTTTAAAGCATGGCTCACTCACAATCGGATTTATCGGACTTGCCGAGTGTCTTGTGGTTCTTACAGGCAAACATCACGGCGAGAGCGAAACTTCACAAAAGCTCGGCCTTGAAATTGTCGGCTATATGAGAAAGAAGATGAACGAGGCTACCGAGAAGTACAAACTTAACTTCGGTGTTATCGGTACTCCTGCAGAGGGCTTGTCGGGCAGATTTGTAAGAATTGATAAAGAGCGTTTCGGAATTATTCCGGGTGTTACAGACAGAGAGTATTATACAAACTCTTTCCATGTACCTGTTTATTACAATATCTCCGCATTTGATAAAATTAAGATTGAAGCACCTTACCACAATCTTACAAACGGCGGTCACATCTCATATATTGAGCTTGACGGTGACCCGTCACAGAATATTGACGCATTTGAGGCTGTTATCCGTTGTATGAAAGAGAGCGGAATCGGCTACGGTGCAATCAACCACCCCGTTGACCGTGACCCTGTTTGCGGACATACAGGTATTATCGGTGATTATTGCCCACAGTGCGGCAGAAAAGAAACTAAGAACGGTCAGGGATTTGAGCGTATCCGCAGAATTACAGGCTACCTTGTAGGTACAACAGAGCGTTTTAACAATGCAAAGGCAGCCGAGGTAAGGGATAGGGTAAAGCACTCTGTTTCCGAATGTTGCGGTATGGAAGATTTTTCCGATGATATTACAGCATAATTATGAGTAAAGATATTATAAGACTTTCAGGTGTTATAAAAAACAGCATAGTTGACGGCCCGGGTTTCAGACTTACAGTTTTTTGCCAGGGTTGTCCGCATCACTGCGAGGGCTGCCACAACGAAAAAACGTGGGACTTTGACGGCGGCTTTGACGGCAAGGTTGAGAAGATAATCAATGTCGCAAAGTCACTTCCGCTCTTGCAGGGACTTACTTTTTCGGGCGGCGAACCGTTTTGTCAGGCAGAGGCATTTGCAGAGCTTGGCAGACTTGCACACGAAAACGGCTATAATGTAGTTACATACACGGGCTATACTTACGAAAAGCTGCTTGAGGGAGCAGACAAACATCCCGAATGGATGGATTTGCTCAAACAGACGGACTACCTTATAGACGGCAGATTTATACTTGAAGAAAAGAGCCTGATGCTTAAGTTCAGAGGAAGCAGAAATCAGCGTATTATTGATGTGAAAAAGAGCCTTGAAAGTAATCAAATAGTTGAAAATTACGATATATAAACAAAACCTGCGTTGTTGAGTATAACGCAGGTTTTGTGTTTTGCTGATTTTTTCAAAAGTCAGAGCAGCAGAGTATTTTGTAAGAAATTATAAAAGTTTGGTCGACCTTTTCGAAGGTCGTGAGTGTGGGCAAAGCCCACAAATACTTTCCGTTTATGCAATCTAACGATAGCCAAACAGCTTGCTGTTTGGCGGCTTGAACAAATAGGCGAAAGCCTTTGCGAGAGCGACAAAAGAAAATACACTTCATTTCATAGTCAACGCATTGCGTTGACTATGTTTTTAGTGTTTTTGTTTATAACAGTTGTCGACTGTTTTGCCAAACTAAGTGCAAGCACGCAAACTGCCACGCTGTTTGCGCCCGATAAATTGTTATATCGGAAGATATTATGGGCGCTGCCCAAATCCGCAAGCCTTTAAAAAGGCTTGACCTAAATTTTAAAATTATTTGCTTTAAACTGTGCACTAAACCGTAATAAAAAAATACGGACTGCACACAAAATGCAGTCCGTAAATATTTGAATTATGTGATTTGATTATTTAATAGCCTCAAATGCTTCCTGTAAATCGAAGAGAATATCATCAATATGCTCTGTACCGATTGAAAGACGAATTGTATTTGGCTTAATGCCCTGCTCTGCAAGCTCCTGCTCGTTAAGCTGTGAGTGTGTTGTTGATGCGGGATGAATAGCAAGTGACTTAACATCTGCTACATTTGCAAGAAGTGAGAATACCTGGAGATTATCAATGAACTTCTTAGCGTCTTCTTCTGTACCCTTGATTTCAAAAGTAAATATTGAACCGCCACCGTTAGGGAAGTACTTATCATAAAGTGCCTTATACGGTGAGTTTGGAAGTGATGGGTGGTTTACGCTCTCAACCTGTGGGTGATTTACAAGGAATTCAAGAACTTTCTTTGTGTTTTCTACATGACGCTCAACACGGAGTGAAAGTGTTTCAAGACCCTGCAAGAAAATGAATGCGTGGAACGGAGAGATTGTAGCACCTGTGTCACGGAGAAGAATTGCTCTGATGTATGTTACAAATGCAGCACCCGGAGCAGCCTGTGTAAATACAGCACCGTGGTATGATGGGTTTGGCTCTGCAAACTGTGGGAATTTACCTGATGCAGCCCAGTCAAACTTACCGCTCTCAATAATTACACCGCCGATTGCCGTACCGTGACCGCCGATGAACTTTGTAGCTGAATGAACAACGATGTCTGCACCGTACTCAAACGGTCTTACAAGGTAAGGGGTTGCAAATGTGCTGTCAACAACAAGCGGAATATTGTGTGCGTGTGCAATCTTTGCGAGAGCCTCAATATCAATAAGGTTAGCATTTGGATTGCCGAGTGTTTCAATGTAGAGAGCCTTTGTATTCTCGTCAATAGCGTTTTCAAAAGCACCATCTTCATCAGGATCAACAAATGTTGTTGTAATGCCGTAAGCAGGAAGTGTGTGTTCGAGAAGGTTATATGTGCCGCCGTAGATTGTCTTTGCGGCTACGATGTTCTCGCCTGCTTTAGCAAGAGCCTGAATTGTATATGCGATTGCAGCTGCGCCCGAAGCTACTGCAAGAGCGGCTGTACCACCCTCAAGAGCTGCAATTCTCTGCTCAAAAATATCTTCTGTAGGGTTTGTAAGTCTGCCGTAGATGTTGCCTGCATCTTTAAGTGCAAAACGATCTGCGGCGTGCTGGCTGTTGTGGAATACATAAGAAGTAGTTGCGTAAATCGGAACTGCTCTTGCATCTGTTACCGGGTCTGCTGATTCCTGTCCTACATGAAGCTGAAGTGTTTCAAAGTGTAATTTTCTATCTTTTAATGTGCTCATTTTATTTACCTCTTTCAATAATTAATTTAGTTTGTTACAATGTTATAATAAAAATAATGTAGTAATGTATTTGTTGCGTCAGCAACAACATCCAGAGGTACTGCACATTCGTCCGTATCGGTAGTTCTGTCTTAATAGATTTACAAATAATAGAAGCATTAGAATTCTCCTTTGCTAAAACTTACTAATTACATAGGTTTAATGTGATTGTATATTATCATATAATTTACCCGTTGTCAATACTATTTTTTAAATTTTTAAAAATATATTTGTTTAGTAGGTTTTTAGAGCAAAATTTGCCGGTTTTATAACATATTTGTAGGATTATAAGCGACCAATATACATATAGAAAGATAATTAAAATATAAATCGGATAAAAAACGACTTGAAAACCTACTAAATATATGTTATTATTATGTTATAGATGAATGCTATATTTTTGCAAATACTTAGTAAAAGGTGGTGTTAATTTGAAAATTTCTACAAAGGGAAGATACGCACTGCGAATGCTTATAGATTTGGCAATGCACCAGAATGACGGTTACATTGCACTTAAGGATATTGCGGCTCGTCAGAATATTTCCAAAAAATATCTTGAGCAGATTATGCCTATTCTTAATAAAGCCGATGTGTTACTTACAAACCGTGGATTTCAGGGTGGATACCGCCTTGCAAGAACTCCCGACCAATATACGGTAGGCGAGATTCTCCGCATTACAGAGGGCAGCCTTGCTCCTGTAGCCTGTCTTGACCACACTCCGAATAACTGCCCTATGAGCGAGGAATGCATTACTTTGCCTGTATGGCAGGGACTTAATGAGGTTATTACAAAGTATCTTGACGGCATCACTATTCAAGACATTATTGACCGTCAGACTGAGAGCATCGGCAATGACTATGTAATATAATAGTATATAAGTTTATAGAAAAAATTATAAAGCCATCTTTGATTTTATCAGTCAAAGATGGCTTTGTTTGTTAATTAGTTTTTTATTGTTTAGGCAAATAATGTTTTAACACACAAAGTTTAGTTTTGAAAATTTAGCTTTTGCGTTACTTTGTTGCCTGAACGATAATCAGCTAAAGCGTAAATTTCTCCCAAAAACTTTTGATAAAAGCCCAAAATAACAGACCACAAAGCCGAAGTAAAATTCCGTCTTTGTGGTCTGTTAAAAAATTCCTAAATAATTTATTACAGGGGATAGATATTAAAAATTATTTATCTGAGAACATTGGAGTTGAAAGGTAACGGTCGCCTGTATCGGGAAGAAGTGCTACAATTACCTTGCCCTTATTTTCAGGACGCTTAGCAAGCTGAGTTGCCGCATATACAGCCGCACCTGAAGAAATACCTACGAGTACACCCTCGGCACGAGCGATTGCCTTGCCCGTTGCAAATGCGTCATCGTTTTCTACTGCGAAAATTTCGTCATATACATTAGTATCAAGTGTTTCAGGAACAAAGCCTGCGCCGATACCCTGAATTTTGTGAGGACCTGCAACACCCTTTGAAAGAACAGGTGATGTAGCCGGTTCAACTGCAACGATTTTTACATTTGGATTTTTTGACTTAAGATATTTACCTACACCTGTTACGGTACCGCCTGTACCTACGCCTGCAACAAAAATGTCAATCTTGCCGTCTGTATCCTCCCAGATTTCAGGACCTGTTGTTGCAAAGTGAGCGGCAGGGTTTGCCTGGTTTACGAACTGACCCGGAATAAAGCTGTGCGGAATTTCACTTGCAAGTTCGTCAGCCTTTGCGATAGCGCCCTTCATACCTTTTGCACCGTCAGTAAGAACAAGTTCTGCGCCGTAAGCCTTAAGAAGATTTCTGCGTTCGATACTCATTGTTTCAGGCATTGTAAGAATAATTCTGTAACCTCTTGCGGCTGCTACCGCTGCAAGACCGATACCTGTGTTACCGCTTGTAGGCTCAATGATTACAGAATCAGATGTAAGCAAGCCTTTTTCTTCCGCATCATCAATCATAGCCTTTGCTACTCTGTCCTTAACACTTCCTGCCGGATTAAAATATTCAAGCTTTGCAAGTACAGGTGTGTCAAGTCCCTGTGCAGCAGAGTAATTATTGAGTTTCATAATAGGTGTTCTGCCAATGAGGTCAGTGATTTTCTCGTAAATTTTCATAATGCATTCTCCTTTATAATATAATGTTTATAGTAATGTCCGTAATTGAAATTCAATCCTTATTAAACCTACATAAATTATAGGTATTATTATAGCACCGCAATATTGCATTGTCAACACTTAAATATAAATATTTCCGAAAAAAATAATAAATATCGAATTTTTAATGCTGATATGCAATATGTATAGAAATACAACGGGATTTTTTATAAACAAAATTTTAAATACAATTGCAAACTTTTACAATATATGTTAAAATTAGAGCAATAATAAGCAAACGGATTTACCGTGAAATTTAAAAGAAGGTGTATAACTTTGAAAAAATGTTTTTCGATTGTACTGACTGTACTTATGGCGGTGATAGCTTTTACAGCTTTTTCATCAGTTAATGCTGTTTCTGTCGAAAGTAATCAATCGGTACATACTAACCAAACAGCGGACTTAGGAATACCTCCGCTTGACTTCGGCGATTCAAATGACTATGACAGCGGCGGTTCTGATTGGGGCGGCAGCTCTGACTGGGGCGGCAGTTCCGATTGGGGTGACAGTTCTGATTGGGACAGTTCAGACCACAGCAGTTCCGAAAGCAGCGGAGAAGGTCTTGGATTTGGCGGAACGTTAGTTGTTTTCCTTGTAGTTATCGGTATAGTTGTTTACGGCATGATAAGGAGCAAAAAGGACAGCAAAAGAACAACTAAAAGAACAACTACTACTGTTGGCAGATCACAGACAATTCAGCAGTCGGCAGGCAGAAATATTACACTTCCTGACCGTACGGCACAGATTTCAGACCTTATCAAGCAGAATGATCCGAACTTCTCGGCAGAAGATTTCCTATCATTCTCAAGATATGTATATGTTACCATTCAGGACGCTTGGAGCAAGCGTGACCTTTCACCTGTAAGAATTTATTTACACGATAATCTCTACAATCAAACTCAAAAACAGATTGATCGCAAGATTGCAAACGGCGTAATCAATAAGATTGAAAATGTAGCCGTAAGTACAGCTTATCTTACAGCGTATCGCAGAGATAAAGAATTTGAGTATGTTACAGTTTATCTCAATGCCCGTCTTACAGACTATGAGATAAACGAAAAGACCGGTCAGGTTCTCCGTGGAGATCCTAATGCAAGATACGAGTTGAGATACACACTTCGCTTTGCCCGTAATGCAGGCATTAAGACCACAAGTGCAAACAGTCAGACGCTTAAGTCACACAGTTGCCCGAATTGCGGTGCTCCTCTTGAAATGTCAAGTTCCGGCAAGTGCGAATACTGCGGAAGTACAATTACAACAGGTCAGTATTCATGGGTACTCAGCGAATATTCTTCTATTCGTAACGATACTGTTGACCAAGGCATTTATATTGAAAAAGATAACAATGCTCAAAACAATACAAATAATAATCAGTAATTTTTTATTGCTGTTCGGGACCGGGATTTTTCCGGTCCCGATTTTTGTATTTAATCTGTAAATATTTTTTTATATAATGGCAAAATAAAGCTATAAACAAAGTTGTTTTTTACATAATGTATCAAATACTTGCATTTTTTTAACTTGTGTGTTATATTGTAAATGATTTGTTAATCAATATTTCTAAGTACAAGGTGATATTATGGATTACAAAATTATTGCACTTGACATTGACGGTACTCTGACTAACTCTCAAAAAGAGATTACTCCACGCACTCGATACGCTATTATTGATGCTCAAAAAATGGGCAAAAAGGTTGTAATCGCTTCGGGCAGACATCCTATGGGGATTCAGAGCATTGCAAGAGATTTATTGCTTGACCGCTATGAGGGTTATATTATGGCTTTCAACGGAGGAAAAATTCTTGATTGTACTACCGGACAAACTATTGTAAGTAAGGATTTTCCGAAGGAATACCTTTCCGACATACTCGGTGTGTTGAAAGAATCAAATCTTTCTGTTCATACCTATGATGATAAGAAAATCATTACAGGCGGCACTTTGAATGATTATTCAAATGTTGAAAGAGATATTCTCAAAATGGAAATGGTTGTTGTGGAAGATTTTGCGGCGAATATTCCTGAAAAAATCAATAAACTTTTACTTTCGGGCGAACCTGCCGAAATTGATAAATATAACGAAATTCTTGCAAAACGCTACGACGGTTTGCTTGATGTGTATAAGAGCGCACCGTACTTCCTCGAGATTATGCCTTTCGGCGTAACAAAGGGTTCTATGCTGCCTATGCTGCTTGAAAAACTCGGTTTTACAAACGAAGAGATGATTGCTTTTGGCGACAATTACAATGATATAACTATGATTGGTTATGCGGGTCTTGGAGTTGCTATGGGCAATGCAGAGGAAGATGTAAAAAAGATTGCAAATTATGTCTGCGAGTCAAATGATGATGACGGAGTTGCAAAAACACTTGAAAAATATGTTTTGAAAAGTAATATATAATTTGCAGTTGTGATATATAAATAGTTGTGATTATATAAAAGCTCTCTGAATTTAATCGGAGAGTTTTTTGCTTTGTCGAAAAATCTGTCTGCTTTTTAAAAAAACGGCACTTTGTTCACTTTTTTGTATAAATTACATAAAACAAGTATTAAATGTTTGGAAGCACAGATTTCGAATAATTCTAAATCAGAAAAAAAATCGTTAATAACTACTTTATAATTATATGTAGATGTTAAATTTTGATTTTAACGGAAAATGGAGGAAAAGCTATGACAAAGGTAAAAAAACTCATTGCTTTAATGCTTGTTGTCTGCATTGCGGCAACAGTAGGTATTGTGTCGGTTTCGGCTGCTACTGTTGACGATGCTGAGTCAGTTCAGGCTAAATACGACGGTATTAAAGTGCATGTGTATTCTGAAGACGGCGCACCGAACATCTATTATTGGAACAGCCTTCCGCAGAATATCGCAACAGATTACCCCGGTCCTAAAATGACCGCCGAGGGTGATAACAGCTACTGCTACACATTCGACAATGTAACAAAAATCAATATGATGTTTGTTACAAACGGCACTCAGTCTGCTGAAACAACAAGAAACAGCGGCGAGTGGTGGTACAAAAACGGAAGATGGTCTTCTAAGTCTTGGAATGATTTTGATGACTGGAAGAGAACGGATCTTCGTGAAGATTCAATTTACTTTGTAATCACAACTCGTTTCTATGACGGTGATACAGGCAACAATGTTCATTGTTGGGACGACCAGCAAGCTAACAACCCTGATTCAGACCCTGCTTGGAGAGGCGACTTTAAGGGCCTTATCGAAAAACTTGATTACATCAAGGCTTTAGGCTTCAGTGCAATTTGGATTACTCCTGTTGTAACAAATGCGTCAGGTTATGACTACCATGGCTATCACGCATTCGATTTCTCAACTGTTGATGTTCGTTATGAGAGTGACGATGTTAAATATCAGGATCTTATCGATGCTGCACATGAAAAAGGTATGAAGATTATTCAGGACATAGTTATCAATCATACAGGTAACTTTGGTGAGGCTACTCTCGCGCCTATGTTTACAAAAGAGTATAGCACACTTAAGGATCTTGAATCTGTTAATTGTATGGTTCCGATTCCTGATTCGGATTTTGCAAAAACATTCCCTGACTATGACAGTCTTGCTCCGGGTTATCAGTATCAGGCAAGACTTAATATAATGAAGGATACTAAGGCTCTTGATTCAGGTTCACATGACACGGAAAATAACTATCATCATTATAAAGACCTTAGCTGGGAAAGTCCAACTGTACAGACAGGACAGATTGCCGGTGACTGCGTTGATGTAAACACAGAAAATCCAAAGGTTGCAGAGTATCTTAACAATGTTTACGGCGATTATATCAACATGGGTGTTGATGCATTCAGAATGGATACCGAAAAGCATGTATCAAGACTTACTCTTAACCAGTTCTATTTCCCATCATGGCTTAAGACAGGCGGAAAGAATTTCTATGTATTCGGCGAGGTTTGTACTCGTGTAAGCGAGTTTTGGAATCATAATATCCCTGCAATTTCTGCTCCTTTCTATACTTGGGCAGAAACAGACAGCAATTATATCAATGCTCTCGGCGATGATCAGCTTGAAAATGTAAACCTTACAAATGCTCACTATGCAAGCAATTCATCTACAAGTAATCAGCCAACTTCTGATAATGTTTATCTTAATGGTATTACATATCATACTCCTGATTACAGTAAGGGCAATGGCACAGGCGTTATTGACTTCCCAATGCATTGGAACTTCTCTACTGCCAGCAATGCATTTACCCGTGCTCTTGAAGAGGATCCATATTATAATGATTCAACATGGAATGTAACTTATGTTGACTCCCATGACTACGGTCCTGATATGGATACTCGTTATAATGGCGGTACTCAGGCTTGGGCAGAAAACCTTTCACTTCTCTTTACATTCCGTGGAATTCCATGTCTATACTATGGTTCAGAAGTTGAATTCCAAAAGGGTGTAAGTATAGACCTTGGTCCAAATGCTCCTCTTTCAACTTTAGGTCGTGCATATTTCGGCGATTATCTTGAGGGTGATGTTTCAGCTACTGATTTCGGTGAATATAGCGCATCGGGAACAGTTGCCGAAACTCTTAATTCTCCGCTTGCTGTTCACCTTAAACAACTGAATATGATTCGTAGGGCAGTACCTGCTCTCCAGAAAGGTCAGTATACAAAGGACAGCGAATATGTAACTGGTAATATGGCATTTATCCGCCGTTATACAAATTCAAGCGAAGGCGTAGACAGCCTTGCACTTGTAACTATTTCAGGCGGCGCTACATTCAAGAACATTCCTAACGGCAAGTATATTGACGCTGTTACAGGTGATGTTAAGACTGTTACAAACGGCACACTTACAGTAGGCAGTATCGGTAAAGCCAACATGAGATGCTATGTAGCTTGCGGTTCAGGCTTCACAGGCATTGACGGTAAGATCGGTACAAACGGTACATATCTTAAGTAATTAAATAATTAAATAATTATAATTACAACTAAGAGGATGGAGTAAAATTCATCCTCTTTTTGTATATATTTGCAGATAAATGAATATTTTTGCTAAAATGTATATAAATATGACATAATCTTAATTATAAATAAGACACTTTAAAGCATTTTGTATCTTTTCTTTTGCTTTAAAATGTGATATAATGTTCTTTAATGGTAATTATAAATTTACTAATCTTTATTGTAGGAAGTGATTTTGATGGGCAGTTATTCAGATAACACACCGGCTATCCATGACTTGGCACAAAAAATGATCTCAAATTCGATGATCGATACAAGTCTTTATTCAAAGTATAATGTTAAGAGAGGACTTCGTGACCTTGACGGTAAGGGTGTATTAACAGGCCTTACAGATATTTCCACAATTATCCAGAATAAAGAAGTTGATGGTAAGCTTGTTCCTTGCGACGGTGAGTTGTATTATCGCGGATATAATGTAAACGATATTGTCGGCGGTATTCTTGAGGATGATCGTTTTGGTTTTGAAGAAGTTGTTTACCTTCTTCTTTTTGGCGAAATGCCAAATGTCGCACAGCTTAAGGATTTTAAGGAATTGCTTGTAAAATACAGAACTTTACCGCAGAACTTTGTTCGTGATGTTATTCTTAAAGCACCGAGTGAAGATATGATGAACTCGATTGCTCGAAGCGTACTTACTTTGTTCTGTTACGATGATAATCCTAATGATACATCGGTAGATAATGTTCTTCGTCAGTGTATTCAGCTTATTTCAGTATTTCCGATGCTTTCGGTTTACGGTTATCATGCATATAACCACTATCTCCGTGACAAAAGCCTTTATATTCACCGTGCAGAGCCTACTATGTCCACAGCGGAGGTTATTTTGTCATTACTTCGTCCTGACAGAAAATACACACCGCTTGAGGCAAAAGTTCTTGATATGGCGCTTATTCTTCATATGGAGCACGGCGGCGGTAACAACTCTACATTTACAACTCATGTTGTAACTTCTTCCGGTACAGATACTTATTCGGCAATTGCAGCGGCTTTGGCATCTCTTAAAGGTCCTAAGCACGGCGGTGCAAATGTTAAAGTATTCTATATGTTTGAGGATATTAAAAAGCACATAAAAGACTGGAAAGATGACGAAGAAATTGCAGATTACCTTGAAAAAATACTCGAAAAGCAGACATTCGACAGAATGGGTCTTATCTATGGTATGGGTCACGCTGTTTATACAATTTCTGACCCTCGTCAGATAATTCTTAAAGGTGCTGTTCAGAAACTCGCTAAGGCAGAGGGTTACGATGAGGACTTTGAACTTTATGAGAGAGTAGAAAGACTTGCTCCGCAGGTTATCGGCAAAAAGCGTAAGATTTATAAAGGCGTTGCGTCCAATGTCGATTTTTACAGCGGCTTGCTTTACAGTATGCTTGACATTCCTTGTGAGCTTTATACACCGATGTTCGCTACAGCCAGAATTGCAGGTTGGAGCGCACACAGACTTGAGGAAATCGTAAATGGCGGTAAGATTATACGTCCTGCTTATATGAGTATTTCTACAACAAAGAATTATACTCCACTTGATAAAAGATAATATTAAAAATTTAGGCGGATACTTGCAAAGAGTACCCGCCTATTTTTTCGTAAAAGTTATGGTTTGGCTGATTGCTTTATCAAGCAATTATAAAAGTTTGGTCGACCTTTTCAAAGGTCGTGGGTGTGGGCAAAGCCCACAAATACTTTCCGCTTACGCAATCTAACGATAGCCAAACAGCTCGCTGTTTGGCGGCTTGAACACAACGGCGT